>Ga0315331_10001533_pt1 | contig 17322 bp, 20 predicted proteins | sample M160m34915metaG_FD_203456 | JGI IMG/M metagenome (GOLD analysis project Ga0315331, IMG submission 203456) | Ammonia-oxidizing marine archaeal communities from Monterey Bay, California, United States - M1 60m 34915 | ecosystem: Environmental > Aquatic > Marine > Intertidal zone | place: USA...
CGAGGAAATCCTCCCCGTAGGCCGCGCGACCGTGCTCGATGAGGCTGTTGACGAGCTGCAGCCGCGAGAGGTCGGTCTCGATGGGGGACAACAGCAGCGCGTTGAGGATCTTGCCGAATAGGAACATCGGGTTGCCGAAGCCCTCGGTTCGCTCCTGGGCGATGGCTTCGTCGACGCGCGGGGCCTCTGCGTGCGAGAGGCCGATTACGAGGATTCGGCTCGCGCCCAAACGCACGGCAGGGGCGAGCGGGGTGTTCAAGCGGAGGCCGCCGTCGGCGTAGTAGCGGGCGCCCACGCGGACCGCTGGAAACAGGGCCGGGATTGCCGCTGAAGCGAGGGCGTGGATCGGCATGATCCGGATGGGCTGCATGTGGATCGCGTCGTCTTGCGCCCACGGCGGCAGCGGGTCGCGGCGCTGTGTGAAGACCACGGCGCGCCCCGTTGCGATCTGCGTGGCGGTCACGCAGACGGCCTCGATGTTCCCGTCGCGCAGGTTGCGGCGGATGCCACGCCAGGGGATCGAGTTCATCACGAGCTTTTCGAGCGGCGCGGTGTCGAGCAGGCCGTAGAGTCGGTCTGGGCGCTGCCCTGCGCGCAGCTGCTGCCCGATCTTGCGCAGGGCGAGCAAGCGCGAGGGGAGTCCGAGGAGCGCCTTCCCCTGGAAGCGAAAGACCTCCTCGACGCGCAGTTCTTCCCAGATGCCAGCGAGGCGTCGCCCGCGCTCTTGTCCGCCGTCAGCGGTCGCAGCCATGAAGCATGCGTGGATCGCGCCCACTGAGGTGCCGCTGACGATGTCGAATTGGGGGTCGATGCCGAAGCGTTTCGGCATCTCCTCGACGATGAAACGGAGGACTCCGGCTTCATAGGCCCCGCGGGCCCCACCACCAGAGAGAACGAGCGCGCGTTTGGTCACGGGTCGGTCCGCCGACCGGTCAGCTGCTCTTGCGTTCGGCGTATTCGCCGGTCCGGGTGTCGACCCGCAAGATGTCGCCTTCCTTGATGAACAACGGGACCTGGATCTCAGCTCCGGTCTCGAGCGTGGCTGGCTTGGTCGCGCCCGAACTCGTGTCGCCCTTCAGTCCGGGGTCGGACTTCGTGACCTCGAGTTCTACGAAGGACGGCAGCTCGATGTTGATCGGGTTGCCGTTCCAGAACAGGACCTCGACCTCCGTGTTCTCCTTGAGGAAGAGACGCGCCTCGCCGACGTTCTCCTCGGAGATCGGCGTCTGCTCGTAGCTCTCCGAGTCCATGAAGACGAGGTTCTCGCCGTCGTGGTAGAGGTACTGCATCTCGCGCTCTTCGACGTTGGCCTCAGGCGCCTTCTCCCCGGAACGGAAGGTGCGGTCGATGGAGCGGCCGGTCGTCAAGCTCTTGATCTTGGTTCGGACGAAGGCCCCGCCTTTGCCCGGTTTCACGTGCTGGAAGTACGTGATCACGAACGGTTGGCCGTCGAGCTCGAGCTTGAGGCCATTGCGGAACTGCGAGGTGTCAACGTTTCCCATGAGGCTTCACTCCTGGAGAGCGTATCGGCAGACCGTGCCGCTCGAGTTGAGCGAGCAGCCCCCGAACCGTGTGAAAAGCGCGGGGGCTGCTCTACAAGTTCCGTGTCGCGCCGGAGCTCAGCCGCCCTTTGCGGCGCTGATTGCCTCGGTCAGGGCCGGGACGATCTCGAACAGGTCTGCCACGACGCCGATGTCCGCGACCTCGAAGATCGGGGCATCGGGGTCCTTGTTGATGGCGACGATGTAGTTCGATCCCTTCATCCCGACGAGGTGCTGAATCGCGCCGGAGATGCCGCAAGCGATGTAGAGCTTGGGTGACACGACCTGGCCCGACGAGCCGACCTGGTAGGGGTGCGGGAGCCAGCCGGCATCCACGACAGGCCGCGAGGCGCCCATCGCGCCGCCGAGCACGTCGGCGAGCGGCTGGATGACCTCGGGGAACTTCTCGGGATCCCCAACGCCGCGGCCGCCCGATACGATGATGTCGGCCTTGGTCAGGTCGACACCCGTCGCCTCGGCCGCCTTCAGCTCAACGAACTTGGCGCGTGCCCCGGAGAGGTCGACCGAGAGGTCGGTCGTCGACCCCGCAGCGCCGCCCTCGGCGGGCTCTGTGGCGCCCGGCTGGACCGTGGCAACCACGGTCCCGCCGCTGCTCGACAGCTCTGCGTCCAGCTTGCCATTGAAGACCCGGCGCTTGAACTGGTACCCGTCGCCGTCCGCCGCGATGCTAAAGCAGTCGCTGACGAACCCGGCGTCGAGGCCCGCCGCGAGGCGGGGCGCAACGTCCCAGCCCTGCGGCGTGTTCGACACGAGGATCAGGTCCGCGCCGCTGGTCTCTGCCGCGGCCCGAATCACCTTGTTGTAAGCGTCGACGCTGTAGTTTGCGAGCGCGGCGTCGTCGGCGACGTAGGTCTCGCCTCCGCCCTTGCTCGCGAACTCACTCGCCAGATCGCCAACGCCGCTGCCGATCACGACGCTCTTCACGTCTCCGCCAAGACCCGAGGCGATCGCGACCAGTTCCTGGCTCGCCTCGCGGATCTTGCCGCCCTGGATTTCCGTAACGATGAGGATGGTGCCCATCGGTCGTCTCCCTTCGCGTCGGGCTACAGGAGCCCGAGCTCCTTGATCTTTGCCAGCAGGCTGTTGACGACGTCGCCGGTTGCGCCTTCGAGGATCTCTGCACCCTCCGCCTTGGGGGGCGAGTAGATGCGGTCGATCTTGACCTTGGCGGCGCCGGCGCCGACCTGACCCTCGAGGCCCAGGTCAACGGCCGTCTTGACATCGACCGGCTTCTTCTTGGCCTGCATGATGCCCTTGAGCGATGCATAGCGGACCTGGTTGGCGCCCGTCTGGACGGCCGCCAGTGCCGGCGTCGGGAGGTCTGCGACCTCTCGCTCGCCGCCTTCGAGCTCGCGCTCGACGCGCAGGTTCCCGTCCGTCAGCTCCGTCGTCAGCACGCCGGTGGCCGACGGGACGTCGATCAGCTCGGCGAGCATCGGGGGGAGGGCCGAGAAGTTGGTGTCATCGGCCATCAGGCCGGTGAACACCAGGTCCGGGCTCTCTTCCTTGGCGACGGCTGCCAGGACCTTGGCGGCCCCCAGCGTGTCCGAAGCGTCAGCATCGGCGTCGTTGATGTGGACTGCCCGGTCGGCACCCATCCCCAGCGCGGTGCGCAGGGCTTGGGTCACGCGGTCCGGGCCGATCGACACGACGACCACCTCGGTCTCCGCATCGGCGTCCTTGATCTGCAGCGCCTCTTCAAGCGCATACGTGTCGTAACTATTGATCTCGAACTTGACGTTGTCTTCTTTGATCCAGGTCTCATCACCAGAGATGTCCAGCTTGGCATCTTGGTGAGGGACCTGCTTCAGGCACACCATGACCTTCATGGGGGAGGGCCTCCGAGGTTCTCATCAGTGAAAGGGCTGGTCCCGGGCGCACTGCCTCCGGGCCGCCAGAAATCGCGCCTGACCCTAGCCAATGCAGGCGCTGCTTTTCAATGGTGCCGGGCCAAACACTCGCGATCTGTGTCTTGCCAGCGTGCGAGGCCGCTGTGCGTGGCCTTGTGGCCCCGGGGCCGGGTTCGTGGCTAGCCGACGCCCATGAAGCCGAGGAACTGCTCCAGCGTGGTCACGCGCAGGAAGGGGTTCGACTGCTTCTGCTCGCCCATCGTAGAGTGGGCGTTCTCGGAGTACAGGTGCCCCGGGAAGAGCCAGGTTTCGTCGGGGAGGCGACCCAGCGTCGTTTGGATCGACTTGTACATGTCTTCGGGGTTGCTCCCGGGGAGGTCGACGCGCCCGCAACTGCCCAGGAAGAGCGTGTCTCCAGAAACCAGCACGCCTGGCTCCGGCTTGCCGGGTTCTTCGACCAGGAAGCACTGGGAGCCTGGGGTGTGGCCGGGGGTGTGGAGCAGGGTGACGCGGACGCCCCCCAACTCGATCACATCGCCCGGGTCGTGCTCGACGAGGTCCGAGCGCGACAACTCGCACACCTCGAGGGTCCCGTCGGCCTCGAGCTTGTTCACGTGGACGGGAACCGGGTTGTGCTCCTGCAGGTAGTCGAGGCCCTGGATCTCCATACCGAAGATCTTCCCGCCGATGTGATCCTGGTGGTAGTGCGTCGCGAGCGCGCCCACGACCTCCATGCCGTCTTCTTCGGCCTGGCCGAGGAGGCCGTCGATGTCCCAGGCCGGGTCGACGATCAGGCACTGCCGCTCGGACTTGCTTCCGATCAAGTAGACGAGGTTGGCCATGTCGCCCAAGGCGATTTGACGGAAATAGAGGTCGGTCTCGCTGCTCATGCTCACTCCCTGGTTCGTGGGTCGGGCTCGATCTGGACTTCGACCGCGTTCTCGCGGGTCCGGGTCTGGTAGACGACGAGTTTGCAGCTGGGGTCCTCGGGGGAGATCCCCGTGGTTACATCGAAGCCCCAGGCGTGGAGGGGACAGATGACCTCGCGTCCCTCCACCATTCCTTCGGAGAGGCTCCCCCCGGCGTGGGGGCAGGTGTCTCCCACGGCGAACAGCCCGTCGTCACCCGAGCCGACGCACAGTCTGTGCCCTTCAGTGAGGACGCCGCGGATGGATCCGGCGGGGAAGTCTTCCGGCCGCCCGACGCGGCGCCAGCCGTCTGCAGTCACACGGGCTGGATCTGGGACTGAAGCCAAGTGGCGAGGCAGTCGAGCACGGCGCTTTGGATGACCTCACTCTCGATGCCGGACTTCTTGGTCACTCGGAAGTTGGCATCGGCTTGCTCGATCAGTTGCAGCCGGGTCGGCGCACCGACGCGTTGTAGCGCGTTGCGGAGCGCGTTCGGGTTGCAGGAGCGATCTCGCTGCCCCTGGATGAAGACCATCGGAGAGATGATCCGGTAGAGGTGCTCCGCGTCGACGCGGTCGGGCTTGTCCTGCGGGTGAAGCGGATAGCCGAGGAAGAATAGGCCATCCAGGCGGAGCGGGGCGGTCGCCATGCCCGCGGCGACCTTGCCGCCGAGGCCAAGCCCACCCAAAAATAGATGCGCGGGCGCTGCGGTCGGGTCTTGGCCCAGTACGGAGATCGCGGAGCGGAACGCGGCCTCCAGCATCTCCGGTCGATCGGCCGACGCGCGTTTCCCGGCCTCGGCAAACGGGAAGTTGAAGCGGAGGGTCAAGAACTTTCGCTCGGTCAACTTTTGTTGCAGGAACTCGAGCAGCGGTTCGTCGAACTTCGTGGTCGCGCTATGAGCCAGCACGACCGCGACGCGCGCGCCCGTCGGCCACCACTCTGGAACCCCCAGTACCCCCGACAGGTCGGAGAGGCCATGGATCGGCTCTCGGAGCGGAATCCGGACTTCATCGAATCGGCATGACGGTTCTAGCACGGACTCACCTTAGAGCAGAGCGAGCGCATACGCTCCCCGTCACAAGCGGGGTGTCATTAAAAGCTAAGCAAAAGCAGTTACTTGTGAAAATAAAGTCCCTGCGGAGGTCTCGCCCAGGTTCCTCGAATCGGCCAAAGGAAACGCCGTTTGCCAATCTCCGGGGGCTGGACGGAGCTGGACGGCTGGGAGAATCCAGGCAAACTCAGGGGGCGCCATCTGGATCTGCCTGGCGGGCCTCTCGGTACCGCCGAGGCCCGCGGGATTGGACCGAGGAGACGGAATGAGCGATGCCCAGCGCGTGACCATCGAGCTGAACCCACGGGAGCGCCGCTTCTACGAGCGCGTTCGCAGGGCGGTGAAGTCCAGCCTTCCGGAAGCGGCGTCGGGGTTGCTGGAGTTGCTGCTGCTGCTCCCGGACCTCGCGACGCTGCTCTTCCGGCTCGCGCGCGACCCGCGCGTCCCGCTCGCGTCGAAGGCGATCGCGGCGTTGGCCGTCGGGTATGTGCTCTCGCCATTCGAGTTGATGCCGGAGTTGTTGCTCGGTCCGATCGGCCTGATCGATGACCTGGTGGTCGTCGGAACCGCGCTTTCGCGCCTACTCAATCATGTTCACCCGGACATCGTCCGTCTCCACTGGGCGGGGCAGGGGGACGCGCTGGTGGCCATTCAGCGGACGACGGATTGGATCGAGCAGGCCGTGACCACGCGGCTGCGAGGGGCCGTGCAGCGGGTCCTCGGCGCGGCTTAGCCCGTGCGCAGCGAGTTTTCGTCACCCGCCGCGGCGAGCACCGACTTCAGCATCTCCCTGCGCTCGCGCGGGATGCGACGGACTCGCCCCTCGTCGTCGATGCAGGCGTGCTCGGTGCGGCCGCTGACGAGCTGCTCGCCGGCTCGCTCGACCCGGTAGTCCATCGCGAGGGACGCCCCGCCCAACGCCGCGAGCCAAGCGACGATCGAGACGCGGTCATCGAAGCGCGCGGGTTTCGTGTAGTCGACCTCGACCCGGGTCGTCGCGAAGTGGAGCCCTTGCTCGACGTAGCGTTGGTAGGGGACGTGATGCGTGTCCATCCACTCGATTCGGGCGAGCTCGAACCAGCGAACGTAGTTCGCGTGGTGGACGATGCGCATCGCGTCGGTGTCGAAGAACGCGACGCGGTGGGGCGTCCGCACGACCAGGGCGCCCGGCGGCGGACCTGTCGCGCTCAGAATTCGTCCTTCAGCAGCCGGAGTCTCCCGAGCTCCTCGGCGTCACTCGCACGTAAGAATGGGTTGAGTCGCTTCTCCTCGCCGATCGTCGAGGGGATCGTCATCTCGTCGGGGGTCGCGTCATGCCAATCGTCGGCGGCGCGGGAGCGGATCGCCTGGACCTGGGCGAGGCGTTCTGCCACGTCGGCGTTCTCTGGCTCGACGGACGCTGCGAATTGCAGGTTGGTCTCGGTGTATTCGTGTCCACAGAACACGCGTGTGGCGTCCGGCAACGCGGCGAGCTTGCCGACGAGCGCGTCGAACATCATCTCGGCAGTGCCTTCGAAGGTCCGGCCGCAGCCGGCAGCGAACAACATGTCGCCGCTGAAGAGCGCGTCCGCGCCCTCGAACCAATAGGCGACATGCCCGCGTGTGTGGCAGGGGATGAACAGGACGCGCCCGTTCTCTTTGCCGATGGTGACGGTGTCGCCTTCGTCGAGCCCTCGTGTGAATCCCTCGAGCCGGTCCGCATCCGAGACGTGACCCATGACGGGGACCCCGCCGAAGTGCGCGGCCAACTCGGAGTTCGCCATCGCGTGGTCGGGGTGATGATGGGTGGACAAGATCTGCGTCACCTTCGCGCCGGTCTGCTCGACCCGGTCGATGACGGGCTTGGCTTCCGGCGCGTCGATGACCGCCGCCTCGCGGGTCGCATCGCAGACGACGAGGTAGGTGTAGTTGTCTCGGAAGGTCGGGATGCGCTCGATCTGTAGGCCCATCCAATCACCCTAGCAGGTCGCTCCGCTTCAGAGCAGCGAGAGTTGCCCGTTGCGCGCGTCTGCCATCTTCTGCTTCAGCGTGGTGGGATCGGGGGCTTCGATGCCTTCTTCCTGGAATAACGGGCAGACCGACTTGTACTCGCACCAATCGCACAAGCGGGAGCGCTTGGGCTCGTAGTCGCTCTCCCGTTGGATCGCGTCGATGCGATCGATCGTGGAGGTGCGGAGTTCCTCCAACTGGTCGGGGCTGCGCTCGGAGGTGCAGGTCATCCCGCGCCCGACGTAGTGCCACACGAGCCGCATCGGGTGCTCGGGGCCATAGACCTTCTGCAGCCCAAGCTGGTACAGCGCGAGTTGGCGATCCTCGTCGAGCGTCGCCTGTTTGGGCACCCACCGGCCTGTCTTGTAGTCGTGGATCTCGATGGTGCCGTCCGGTGCGCGGCTGATCCGGTCGATGATGCCCTGGACGCGATACTCGCCCGAGCCGTCGAGGTCGAAGAGCACCCGCTCTTCGATGCCGAGTGTTTCCCCCGCGTCGAAGGGGTAGTGACGGCGGTAGTAGCTCTCGAGGCAGCGCGCGCCGTAGTCGCGGTAGAAGTCTCGGTCGGTCCCCGACTTCACGATGAGTACGCGCTCTGGGTCGTAGTGCTCGTCGAACAGCTGGAAGTATCGGTCGACGACCTTCTTGAGCGGCGGGATTTGCTCTCGGTCCACGAACTCGTAGAGGCGCTCGAGGACCTCGTGGACGCGCTTGCCGACGAAGGCCTCGACGCCCTCGGTTTCACTCGGGATCTTCAATACGTAACGGAACTGGAACTTCTTGGGGCAGTTCTCGAAGGAGGAGATCCGGGAGTGGCTGTAGATCGTCGCCATGGCTTGCGCTCGAGGCACGCCCCGCGTGCCGTGCTGGCCGCGGAGGAGGCGCCGCGGCTGCTTCAGGGGAGGCCTCTTGAGTGTAGCGCTCTCTCTGCGAGGCGGACGACGGATCGCTCGTTCTCGAAGGTGAGGGCCTGTGCCGCCTCCTCGAGCGGCAGCCACTCGACGCGCTGCATCTCGTCATCGCGCGCGTCGGGCGAGGGGCCTCGATCTGCCAGCAGGTAGTACCGCACCTGTTTTGCGATCCGTTCACCGGTTTGCTGGTTCGTGAACTCGTACGCGTTGTCGTCGAGGAGCGGGCCGAGGGCGGCGATCCGGCCCGTCTCTTCGCGGACCTCCCGCAGCGCGGTCTCCTCGAGGGTCTCGCCCGGCTCGACGTGGCCCTTTGGCAGCCGCACCGCCGGCAGGCCCGTGTTCCAATCGCGTTGGTGACCGATCAGGACCTCGATTGCGTCTCCGCGCTGCCGCACGAGCACCCCGCCGGCGCTCTGCTGCAGGCGGGCGGCCTGGCTTTCCTTTGATGCCATCTCGCAGGGGCTCCCTCGCCCCCCCCCGTGCGAGTGACCTGGCTGCGGCCGCGCGCACCCGGGGGGTCGGGGCATCCTAGCGACCGCGGGCTACATTCGGTGGCGGATCCCCGTTGACGAGGTTGTTCCATGGCCGCCGATTCTCGTGATTTGAGGAGTGGCGACGACTCCTTCGCGGAGACCGTCGAGGCGCTCTCGCAATGCGAAGACGACGCGTTGTCACAGGCGGCGTGTGGCGGTTTGCTCGACCCCCATGAGGCGATCGAGTGGGCCGGTCGCGCGACGCGTCTGGTGTTGTACCAGCGCGACCGCTCGGCCCTGCGCTCCGAGGTCCCTGCGCTCGCGGGGCGTCTCGTGGTGCTGCTCGGGCAGGTCCCTTTGCCGCAAGGGGAACGGCCGGACGCGCTCGCGAGGGGGCTCGTCGAGCGGCTCCCGGCGGTACGCAATGCGCTGTCGGAGGACGTCGAGGCCGCATATTCGGGGGACCCTGCGTCGCGCAGCTTCGCTGAGGTGGTCGTGGCCTATCCCTCGATTCGAGCGCTCGCCATCTTCCGCCTGGCCCATGAGCTCTATGCCCTGGGGGTTCGGTTGCTGCCGCGGATCATGACCGAGTATGCGCATGACCAGACGGGCATCGACATCCACCCCGGCGCGACCATCGGGAGGCACTTTTTTATCGATCACGGAACCGGTAGCGTGATCGGAGAGACAGCGGAGGTCGGAGATCGGGTGCGGTTGTACCAGGGCGTGACGATTGGCGCGGCGTCGGTTCGGGACGTTGACGAACTGCGCGGCCACAAGCGACACCCGACGATCGAGGACGACGTGACGATCTATCCCGGGGCGACGATCCTGGGCGGCAACACGGTGATCGGGAGGGGGAGCGTGATCGGCGGTAACGTCTGGGTGACCGAGTCGGTACCTCCGGGTTCGCGGGTGATCGCGGAGCCACCGCGCAACTCCGTGCGCCCGAACCCCGATGACGGATCACAACTCGAGTGGGACCTCTAGTGCGTTGGACTGGCTTGATCGCTTCGTTCGTGATCGCGCTCGCTGCGGTCGCGGGAGCCGCGGACAGCTGGGGCTACCGGATCGCGCACGAGCTGATGAGCCCGTTCTGCCCGGGCCGCACGCTCGCGTCTTGTCCCAGTGAAAAGGCCGACGAGCTGCGCGTCTGGATCCTGCTGCAGGAATCGGCAGGCGCCACGCGCGTAGAGGTCGAGGAGCAGCTGGTCGAGCGCTATGGCCGCGAGATCCTCCCCGCGCCCGCCCCGGATGACGCCGCGGGCATCGCGGGCTACGCCGTCCCGATCCTGGCGATCGTGGCGGGCTTGCCGCTCGTCATCTGGCTCCTCTCGCGCTTGACCGCTTCGCCCCCTGCGGACGGCGCGCCGGTGACGGCGAGGCACGCGCAGGCGTCGGAGCCCGAAGACCCCGAACTCGCGGCTGAGATCGACCGTCAACTGGGTGACCGTAAATCGTGAAGATCTATACGCGGCGTGGTGATGGCGGTGAGACCGACCTTTTCGGCGGCGAGCGGGTCCACAAGGATGCGTTGCGCGTGGAGGCGTACGGCGAGGTCGACGAGCTGAACGCCTGTCTCGGCGTCGCGGCCGCGGCGAGTGACCATGCGGACCTCGCAGGGTTGTTGGCCCGCATCCAGAGTACGCTGTTCGATGTCGGGGCGAGCCTGGCGACGCCTGAGGCTGAGCACCGGGCCAAGGCAAGCGTGCCGCAAGCGAGCGACGAAGATGTCGCTGAGCTCGAAACGAGCATCGACGCGTTCGAGTCCGAGCTCGCGCCGCTCAAGAGCTTCGTGCTGCCCGGTGGCACCGCCGCGGCGGCCGCGTTTCACGTGGCGCGCGCGGTTTGCCGGCGGGCGGAGCGTCGGACCGTCGCGCTGCACGCGCAGGAGCCGATCGAACTCTCGGTGCTGCGTTACCTGAACCGCCTCTCCGACCTGCTGTTCACGCTCGCGCGTCTCGAGAACGCGAGGGCAGGGCGTCCAGACGTCCCGTGGGTCGGCCGCGAGCGGGGGTGAGGCCCCGCTGTGCTCGCGTGCGCGGCATCCTGGCGGAGCGTTAGTTCGCGCCTTCGATCTCGCTGGAGAGCACCGTGTGGAGCCCGAAGATCGACGCGGTACGTTCGTCTTCGAGCCGCTCCCGGATCGCGTCCGGGCCGCCGATGCGGTCTGTCCCCCAGGTTCCATAGCGGTGAAGGAGGCTCCGGAGCATCGCTTCCGCGCGGGCGCGCCGCCGGAGCGCGGCGAGGCGCCCGGTCTCCTCGAGCAGGGCACGATGGCGATGGATGTGGTCGAGCAGTGAGTCGACCTCCAGGCCGTCGCGCGCGGCTCCCACGAGCACGGGCGGCGCCCAGTCCGCGGACTTCTGCTCGCCGAGTCCGAGTCCCGCTCGCAGCTCGCTCGCGGTCCGTTGCGCCGCAGCGCCGGTGTCGGCCTTGTTGACGAAGAAGATGTCGGGTAACTCGAGCACGCCCGCCTTCATGAACTGCAACAGGTCCCCCGCGCCGGGCTGGGCGACGAACACCGTGGTGTCGACCTGGCCCGCCACGTCCGCTTCGGACTGCCCGACGCCGACGGTCTCGACGAAGACGACGTCGAAGGCGGCGGAGAGGATCTCGATCCCACCATGCGTCGCGTCGGCGAGCCCGCCGAGCCGGTCGCGCGCGGCCATGGAGCGAACGAACACACCGGGGTCTCGTGCGCTCGAGCGCATCCGGAACCGGTCGCCGAGCAACGCCCCGCCGGTTCGCTGGCTGGAGGGGTCGACGGCGATGATGCCGACCGTTGATCCGCCCTGGCGGAGGACCCGCACACAGGCGTCGAGCAGCGTTGACTTGCCCGCACCGGGCGCCCCTGTGACTCCGATCCGGAGAGCCCCGGCGGCCCCGACACGGGGTTCCAGCGCGGCGAGCAAGGCCAGCGCCTGCTCTCGCCCGGCGGGCCGCTGGTCATCGATGCAGTTGAGCGACTCGGCCACGGCCGCGCGGTCGCTGGCGAGGAGCCGATCGGCGAGGCTAGCCATGGGCGGCCGCGACGACATCGACGACCTCGCCGAGGATCGCGGTCAGGTCGAAGTCCTTTGGCGTGTAGACCCGGCTGACCCCCTCGGCCTCGAGGGCTTGGGCATCGTCTTCCGGGATGATGCCACCGACCACGACCGGGAGCGTCGGCAGCCCGGCTTCCCGCAGCCCCTGGAGCACGTCCACCACGAGCACGGCGTGCGAGCCGGACAGGATAGACAGGCCGATCACATGGACGCCTTCGTCGCGTGCGGACTGGACGATCTCGTCGGGCGTCAAGCGGATGCCGTCGTACACCACTTCGAAGCCGACATCGCGCGCCTTGACCGCGATTTGCTCCGCGCCATTGCTGTGACCGTCGAGCCCTGGTTTGCCCACCAACATCTTGAGGGGGCGCCCGAGGACATCGGAGAGCGCGTGTGCCCGCGCGCGGACGGCATCGTTCGCCTCGCTTGGCGTCGCGGCGGGGCTGGCGCTCACGCCGGTCGGCGCGCGGTATTCGCCAAAGATCGCGCGGAGGGTGTCGGCCCACTCCCCGGTGGTGACGCCCGCCTGAGCGGCTCGTATGGACGGGGGGAGCACGTTTTCACCCTGTGTCACCGCGTCCTTCAGGTTCTGAAGCGCCGCCTTCACGTCGCCCGCGTTGCGCGCCTTGCGATGGGCCTCGAGGCGCTCGATCTGATCGCGCTCCGCTGAGTCGTCGACCTTCAAGATGGCGCCGTCGCCCGCCGTGAGCAGAGACGGTTCGGTCTCGCGGAACGCGTTGACCCCGACCACGACCTGTTCGCCAGACTCGATGGCGCGCACCCGCTGGGTGTGTGACTCGACGAGCCGCTGCTTCATATAGGCGTTGTCCACGCACGCGACGGCGCCGCCGAGTTGTTGGACCTGGTCGAGTTCGGCCTGTGCGGCGCTGAGCAACTCGCGGGTGCGGCCTTCGATGACGTGGGATCCGTCGAACAGGTCCTCGTGCTCGAGCAGGTCGGTCTCGTGGGCCAGGATTTGCTGTGTGCGCAGTGACCATTGCTGATCCCACGGGCGCGGGAGTCCGAGCGCCTCGTTCCAGGCGGGGAGCTGGAGCGAGCGCGTGCGCGCGCGCTTGGAGAGCGTGACGCCGAGCGCCTCGAGCGCGATCCGTACGACGTTGTTCTCGGGCTGCGCCTCCGTAAGCCCGAGGCTGTTCACCTGGACGCCGTAGCGGAACCGAAGGAGCTTCGGGTCTTCGACCCCGTAGCGCTGGCGGCCGAGGGTCTCCCACATCTGCGTCATCGCGCGGACCTTGCAGATCTCGTCGACGAACCGGATCCCCGCGTTGACGAAGAAGGATATCCGCCCGAACGCCTTCGGGAGCGCCTCAGCGGGGAAGTCAGGGCGATTGCGCAGGGTGTCGAGCACGGCGATTGCGTTGGCCATCGCGTACGCGATCTCCTGGACCGGCGTCGCGCCGGCTTCCTGGAGGTGGTACGAGCAGATATTGACCGGGTTCCACTTGGGAATCTCGCGGACGGTGTAGGCGACCACGTCCGTCGTCAGGCGCATCGAGGCCTCGGGCGGGAAGACGTAGGTGCCCCGCGAGAGGTACTCCTTGACGATGTCGTTCTGTGTGGTCCCAGCCAGCTCGGACGCCGCGACGCCATTGCGCTCTGCGGTCGCGACGTAGAGCGACAGCAGCCATGGGGCGGTCGCGTTGATTGTCATCGATGTGTTCATGCGCCCGAGGGGGATCGAATCGAACAGCGTCTGCATGTCGTCGATCGAGCCGACAGGGACGCCAACCTTCCCGACCTCGCCGCGCGCCAGCGGATGGTCTGCGTCGTATCCCGTCTGCGTGGGCAGGTCGAACGCAACCGAGAGGCCGGTTTGTCCCTTGGCGAGGTTTCCGCGGTAGAGGGTGTTGCTCGCGGCGGCAGACGAGTGGCCCGAGTACGTTCGGATCACCCAGGGTCGATCGGAGCTTGCGTTTTTCATGTCGCCTCGCACAAGTGTTCGAGAAAATTAACGAAAGCGCCTACTCTGCTCAAACGACATGGAACAGGATCCGCACGAGTCATTCTTTCGTCTGTCCCCCGACCGCGTCCTCGAGGCGGTAGAGCGCGCAGGTTTCGATCCCACAGGGCACTGCTTTGCGCTCAACGCCCTCGAAAACAGGGTGTACGACGTGCGGGTCGATGATGGGGAGCACCTCGTCATCAAGTTCTATCGGCCGGGCCGCTGGAGCCGTGAAACGATTCTCGATGAGCACCGCATGTTGTTCGCGCTGCGGGAGGCCGAGATCCCGGTTTGTGCCCCCTACAGACTTCCGGATGAGGAGACGCTTGGGGAGCAGCTTGGCATCCACTACGCGATCTGGCCACGGACCGGCGGTCGCTCGCCCGATGAGCTGTCGGAGTCGGAAGTGGCGGTCCTCGGTCGGTTGCTGGCCCGAATCCACGACACGGGGGAGTCCCTCCGTCTCGAGCACCGGCGGGAGTTGGGTGTGGAGACCGTGATCGATGAGGCCCTGGCAGTGCTGGAGCGGGGGGACTTCTTGCCGCCTGCCTGCCGCGAGCGCTACCTCGGCGCCGCCAACGCGGTGGCGGAGGTCTACCGGGATCGCAGCAGCGGGGTGCCGGTTCATCCGATCCACGGGGACTGCCACGTCGGAAACCTGTTGCGGGGAGACGAGGGCTGGTTCTTCCTCGACTTCGACGACATGGTCCACGGCCCGGCTGTGCAGGACGTTTGGATGCTCCTGCCGGGGCGCGACGCGCAGGCGGAGCGGCAGCGGGAGCAGCTCGTGGAGGCGTATCGCGAGTTTCGCCCGTTCGATCCGCGGTGGCTCGACCTGATCGAGCCCCTCCGGGCCTTCCGTTTCATCTTCTACGCGGGCTGGATCGCCCGGCGTTGGGGCGATCCGTCCTTCCCCGACGCCTTTCCCCACTTTGGAACCGACGCCTATTGGGAAGACGAGACGCGCGATCTCGAGGAGCAGCTCAGTCGCATTCAGTTGGGTGGAGTGGCGGGTGTCGAGGTCGGGGGTGGGGCCGAGGGCGACGCCGCTGAGCACGATGGCGAGCTGACCAACAAGGACTTCTTCTGGGACCTGTGAGGTCCGGGGCCCTTCAGCGCCGCTCGGTCTTGTTCGCGCGGATGGCACGCCCGATCCCGGCCAGGCGGAGCCGACGGTTGAAGAGCGCCAGGCCAGAGAACCCGATGGCACCGAGGATCAGGGTGGCACTGAGGTCCGCCAGCGCGGCTGGCTCGGTCTCGGCAAAGGGCGGCGAGGCCGGCCCGGTCAGTGAGCCCTCTGCCAGCCAAATCGCGAGGCACATTCCAATCATGGCAGTGTATCGCCGAGGCATCTTGCGCGCTCCCTAGGCCCCTCAGGCGGGGAGCCTCCTTGCAGAGGATCCCCAAGTTGCGCGCTCGCTCCTGCCGGAGCGTGGCGCGCGGGAATGCGCGGCGGCACCCCTTCTTGGGGCATTCGGAAAGCAATTTTCGTGCCTTCCTGCTGGAGTGATTCGAGTTTTTTACATCTCTGAATTTGCAGAGATCTTTTTTGATTGACGGGTTCGGCTGCGCGCCGGTGTGGTGCGAGATTGCCCTCAGAGTGGAAGGAAGCTTCTCTAAATGTGGAATCACGGTCCCATGGCGCTGGCTGGCAAAATCACCTCGCGCGGGAGCAGCGCCTCGAGTGGCCGGGCGATCGCTGCGTCGACGGAGACGGTGAACGGCGTCGGCGTTGTGCCGTCATTCGAGAGCAAGGCCGTGCGTGCGGTGCGCCCCTCCTGCGGCCGGGCGTAGAAGCGCCGGCTGAGCACGAGTCCCACCTCGCCGCCGCCTGCAAGGAAGAGAGGGCGCGCTGGCTGTGCTGCCGCAGGCGGGAGGGGTTCGACCCGCAGCGGCTCGCCAGCGCTAGGAGGGGGCCGCTGCAGCTGTGCCGCCTGGAACCACGTTGGCCCGAGGTCGAGCAAGGACACGGGCGCGACGAGGCGTTGGGCAACGACGCCGTTCGGTGGGGCCCAGAGGAGCGGGACCCGTACGCGAGAGAGCGCGAGCGGATGCGCACTGGACGAACCGCGCAGCGCGCTGAAAGCGATGCCCAGGCCCCCTTCGCGGGTCTCCGCGCGAGCGGCCTCGACTACCGAGGAGAACTCCTGGTCGAGCGCGCGCAGCGAGAAGCCTCGCTTGGGCGGGAGTCCGACGGAGGGGTAATGGACCCAGGCGAACCAGGGGCGCCCGGTGTCCTGGCGCTGGGCGAGCCATGCCGAGAAAGCGTCGCTGGCCCGATGCGCCCCCTCTGCCGCGACACGGTCCGCGGTCACCTCGTATCGGTCGAAGCCGAGCTGGAGGTTCCGGCTGCGGTTGAGCTCGGCGACGGCGACGAAGGCTGCCGTGTCATATCCCGCCCGGCGCAGCTCGCTGGCGAGCGTCGGGGTTCCGGTCGGGAGGAACGTCGCCGCGGAGGGGGTGACACCGTGGATCTCGCTTGGCTGCGCCGTGAGCAGCGTCGCCGCTGCGGGGGCTGTTTCCGGGTGCGTCGAAAAGGCCCAGACGAAGCGGGCGCCGCGCTCGGCGAGCCCGCAGATGGCTTGTCCGGCGTCACCGGAGCCGCCATAACAGGGGAGCGCGCCGACCGCGACGCTGCTCGCCGTCACCAGGAGCAACGACGGCCCCGGGCTCGACGGAGCCTGACAGCTGAGCAGCAGGGCCGCGATAAGCGCACTGAGCGTGACGAGTTGGGCTCGCACGAGCGAACCCATAGCGCACTGTCTGTGGCACAGTGCCGAGATGCTCGAACGACTCGACCATGTGCGGGTTGCGGCGCTCGATCCAGCGGTCGCTGCGGCGGAATACGGGACCTTGTTGTCGACGGCCGCACACCCGTGGCCGCGTCGCGACGGCGCGTGGCGCTTGGACGTTGGGGGGACGGGCCTGCTGCTCGTCCCTGCGTCGTCGCCCGACCCCTCGGCTGCCGGTGTCGAGGCGCTGGTCTTCGCCGGGGATGAGTTGGCGCCGAGCCTCCCGGAGAGCCGAGGGGTCCGCCTCGAGGTCGACGGAGAATGTGGCCCGCGCGCCGCGGCGGCGCCCGGTGATCCCCGTGGCGCCGGACGCCTCGACCACGCCGTCGTGCTGACGACCGACTTCGACGCGGCCCTTCGACTCTACGGGGAGCGGCTTGGGTTGCGCCTCGCCCTGGATCGGAGCTTCCCGCGCCGCGGTGTGCGCATCCTCTTCTTCCGGATCGCGGGCGTGACCGTTGAGGTCGCCGGGCCTCTCGATCCCCCCGAAATGCTGGCTTCGGACCACTTCGGGGGCCTGGCTTGGCGTGGCTCCGACGTCGCGGCGTGGCGCGAGCGCCTCCTGGTGGAAGGGGTCACGGTTTCCGAGGATCGGGTCGGGCACAAGCCCGGGACCCGTGTCTGTACCGTTTCGGATCGGACCGCTGGGGTGCCCACGCTCCTGATCGGCCAAGATGCAGGTGAGGACTGAGCGGGACGCGCGCTAGGCTCTCGCTCCCCCTGGCTACGGAGAAGACCATGACTGAGATCCCGGCCTCCCGGCTCGCAGAGAT
>Ga0315331_10001534_pt1 | contig 17313 bp, 12 predicted proteins | sample M160m34915metaG_FD_203456 | JGI IMG/M metagenome (GOLD analysis project Ga0315331, IMG submission 203456) | Ammonia-oxidizing marine archaeal communities from Monterey Bay, California, United States - M1 60m 34915 | ecosystem: Environmental > Aquatic > Marine > Intertidal zone | place: USA...
GAAGCGCTCGAGGCTGCGCAGATGCATCGCGGGGGCGCGTGTCCCATGGCCCGTCACCCCGATGAAGCGGACGAGCCCCTCCTCCCGCGCCTCGACGGCGGCGCGGAGGCAGCCCTCTTCCGAAAACGCCTGATCGTGGTCCGCGTCCTGGGTCAGGTTGTGGAACTGGATCAGGTCGAGCTGGTCGCACCGCAAGCGCTCGAGAGACCGGTGAATCTCGACGCGTGCCCCTTCGAAGCTCCGCTCCCCGGTCTTGCTCGCGAGGAAGAACGCCGACCGGTGTTCGGCCATCCAGCGGCCCACCGCTCGCTCGGCTTCGCCATAGGACGCGGCGACATCGATGTGGTTGATCCCATATTCGAGCAAGAGGGCCAACGCCCGGTCGTTGATCTTGGGTTTATCGGAGAGGAGCGCCGCGGCGCCAAACAAGACACGGCTCGAGGCGTGGCCGGTGGCGCCGAAGGGCGTCCGGGCGATCGCTTTTGTCATGACGCCAGTGTAGTCGAAGGCCTCTCTTGCCAAGAACGGCAGGGGCACGGACTGCGAAATCTCCCAAGCACGCGCGATTCATGGCACTCTGGCGGCGAAGACCCACCGGCATCCCGCCGGCAGGAGAGGAGCCCTCCGATGGCCAGTCCCCAACTCGCCGACGTCCTGCGCCACCTGAAGGGGATCGCGCGCCGATCGAACCTGTCATCTGGCGACATGGTCGCTGCCCGCGGAGTCCTCGACGAATACGCCTCGGTCGACGATGCGGTCCATGACTTCGACGCGCGAGTCGAGCCCATCGAGGTCGACGGGGTCGCGTGCGAATGGATCCAAGCGCCTGGCGCCGACCCCAACCGTCGCCTGCTCTACATCCACGGAGGTGGCTGGACGGCCGGCAGCCTCGACTCGCACCGCCCCTTGTCCGCGCGCATCTCCGCGGCCTCGGGCTGCGCGGTCCTCGCGGTGGACTACCGGCTGGCGCCCGAGAACGCGTTCCCCGCCGGCCTCGAGGACTGCCTCACGGCCTATCAATGGGTCCGCGAGAATGGCCCGGGCGGTCCCGGAGCCACGACGAGCGTCTTCATCGCGGGCGACTCGGCCGGGGGGAACCTCACGCTTTGCACCCTGCTCGCCAGTCAGGACCGCGGAATCCCGCTGCCGAACGCCGCCATCCCGCTCTCCGCTGCGACGGATCTGACTGGCTCTGGCGAGAGCTTCCAGACGAGGGCCGACGTGGACCCGATCATCCCTAGCGACCCTGCCGCGCTCCAGATCATGGAGGCGGTCTACTGCCAGGGAAACGCGAAGCTCGATGACCCGCTCGTGTCTCCGCTGTTCGGAGACCTCGCGGGGCTCCCTCCGTTGCTCATCCAGGTGGGCGACGCGGAGGTGTTGCTCTCCGACTCGACGCGGCTCGCCGAGCGGGCGAAGGACGCGGGGGTCGACGTGACCCTCGAGGTCTGGGACGAGATGCCACACGTGTGGCAGGCCTTCGCCGGGTTTCTACCCGAGGCGGACGAGGCGATCGAGCGGATCGGCGCGTTCGTGCGCGCGCATGGCTAGTTCGGCGGGCGACGCTCCCTGATCCCTTGATAGGAGACGGCTAACGCGGCGCGGCGACGACAACGCAGAGCAGCGCTCAACGTGAGCGGTCTCGACCGCTAGCCGGTGACGGTCACCTCCATCAAGGATTCCGACAGCTACCTGATCGAGCGCCTCCAGAACCACGAGGGGAAGCGCCCCTCGCAGCGATAGACACCCAACCCGCCGCCTCAGTCGGACGAACGCTCCTCTGCGGACTGCGCCATGAGATTCGACTCCAGGAGGTAATCGGGTGGCGTTTGCTTCAGCTGCGACTCCGTGCGGGCCCGGATCTTCTCGTCCTGCCGATCCATGGCCACGGTCGCCCAGAAGTTGTCTCGCTTGACCGCGTCCACGCAGAGCTCTCCCACCTCGGAGAGCGGCGCGATCGGCACCTCTTCCCCCGCAGCGCGGGCACGGTCGAGGTACTCCTGTAGGGCGTCGCGGCCCGCCTGGTCCGGTGCCTCATCACCCCGGTAGAAACGCTCGGGGCGGTTGGCGCCCGCGTTCCAGATCCCGGTCGCCATCACGCCCGGCGTGCGCGTAGAGGGATAGAGGATCGAAGCACTCACCTTGGAGCCAAGCTCACGGAGCTGCCCCCACAAGCACTCCGTGAGGGTCGTGACCGCGGCCTTGGTCACCGGATAGATCCCCGTGCTCGCCATGGGGGTAAAACCGCCGTTTCCTGAGGATGTGTTGACGACATGGCCCTCATCCTGCGCGACGAGGGTCGGCACAAAGGCGTTCTGGCCATTGATGACGCCCAGGACGTTGACGTCGAGCGACCACTTCCAGTCGTTCACGTGGTGCTCCCAGAGGTGGCCAGTCGCCCCGGCCCCCACACCCGCGTTGTTACAGATGACGTGAACAGCACCGAAGCGCTCGATCGCCTGGTCTCTCGTGGCACAGAGCGACTCGTAGGAGGTCACGTCCGTTTTTACGCCGATCGCGTCATCCGTCCCGAGGTCCGAGACCGCGTCGAAGAGCGGCTCCTCTACGATGTCCGCGAGGACCACCTTCATGCCCTCGGCCAGGAACGACTCTCCAATCGCCTTGCCAATCCCGCCGCCACCACCCGTGACGACGGCGACCTTCCCACGGAGATCCTTCATCGATCGACTCCTCCCGGCGCGCCTGCATCCGGCCGGCTCCCGCGCGCGGTCCATTCCGCGGCGGGACAGCCCATGCTACGCGCTTTCCTGGCTGTCGGGGAGAACAGACGAACGAACGCGGCTCGCATCGCGGACAGAACCGACCGGGGGTACACCTCGGGCGTGTACAGTGGGTGACATGCGAGCAGTCGATGCCTGAAACCGCGCGTCTCCCCTTCCGAACTCACGCTGCTTTCGGCATCGGCTCCACCGCAGAAGCCGCGACGACCATCGTCTTCAACTCCTTCAACTTCCTGTTCTACAACAACGTGCTCGGCCTCTCCGGCACGCTCTGCGGCCTCGCGGTCACCATCGCCATGCTCTTCGACGCCGTCTCCGATCCGCTCGTCGGCGCGCTCTCCGACCGCCATCGCTCCAAGCTCGGCCGCCGCCATCCCTTCCTCTATCTGGCTCCTATCCCAATGGGGATCTCATTCGTCGCGATTTACTCGCCACCCGAAGGCCTAACAGAGCTACCTCTCTTCCTGTGGTTCACCATCACGACCATCTTGCTGCGCACGGCACAGACCCTCTACCAGGTCCCGCACCTCGCGCTCGGGGCGGAAATGACCACAGACTACGGCGAGCGGTCGGTGCTGATGAGCTACAACACCGCCTTCAGTCTGATCGGCACTTCCGGCGTCTCCTACCTGGCGTGGTCATACTTCGGGACGCTGGATGCCGGAACCTCCGATCGCCAGGGCTACGTCACCCTCACCACGATGATCGCCGTCGTCGTCATCGTGATGATCTTTGCGTCAGCCTGGTTTACGCGCGACCAGATCCCGAGGCTGTCCAAGGTCCCCGAAGATCTACCCCCGTTCAACGCGCGAGAGCTCCTCGACGAGATTCGAACCTGCCTGACGAACCAGAACTACAAGATGCTCCTGCTTGGCATGATTTTTCTCTCTGCCACGCTCGGGCTGCACGAAACGTTGAGTTCACACATCGGGCTGTTCTTCTTCGAACTCGGCGAAGACCAGATCCGATACCTCGCGTTAGGCGCGCCGATCGGATTGCTGATCGCTACGGCCTTGACGCCAAAGCTGCACCTCTGGTTCGACAAGCGAGACGCGCTGATGGCCGGAATCATCGGGATGGTGACCGCGGTCGCAGGCCCCATCACCCTGCGGCTCCTTGGCTGGTTCCCCGAAAACGGCTCGCCCAGCGTCTTCGCGATCCTCTGCGTACTGAAGGGCACTTCCTACTGCGCGAGCGCCATCATGGTGATCAGCCTGGTCTCCACTCTGGGGGACGTCACGGACGAGCACCAGCTGCTCACCGGGCGCCGTCAGGAGGGCATCTTCTTCGCGGCGCGCTCGTTCTTCAGCAAGCTGACCTCCGGGCTGGGGCATCTGCTCGCCGGCATCGCCATCGACCTGATCCATTTCCCGATCGGCGTCCAACCGGGAGAGGTCCCCAGCAACGTGCTCTATCAATTTGGCGTGGTGGCGGGGCCGCTCACTGTCCTCCCCGCGCTCCTATCGTTGTACTTCTATTCGCGGTACGGGATCGGCAAGGTCCGACACGCCGAGATTCGCCGCGAGCTCGCCGCGATCGCTGAGCCAGCAGGGACGAAATGACCCCTGCTCGCTTTACGCGCTCGATCTACAGAGACTCGCTAGACCGACTCGGTGCTCGAGCCCGAAGGGTCGCAGCGATGGGAGACTCTGAGGCGACGGCGGGTGCTAGGGCGGGCTGAGAGGCCGGCAGGCTCTCCGCGCCAGACGCGGCGATCGCCCGTCTCCCACGCGCGGTCCCGGCACTCACGTTCAGGCAGCCAATCACTAGTATATAGACAGGATTGACGAATCCGTTCGAGAGACAGTCCACCCAGTAAACCGCGGTCAGCACCGCGAGACCTGCGAGCGGTGCGATATGGGGCCTGTGCCACTCCCGCGCATCGAAGCGTCGATAGAACAACGCCACCGGGACGACGAAGAGGCCCAACAGCGAGGCGAGACCCACGGAACCGTTCTTTCCAAAGACACTCAGCCACAGGCCGTCGATCGCGCGCGTCTCCTCAGTTCGGTTTCGGTCCCACCCACCCCAACCAAACCAGGGGTGGACGAGCGCCTTCTCGATCACGCGGTCCTCATTCTCGAGCCGAAAGTTGAGGCTCTCGACGCGTTCGGACGGAAAGATCGGGGTCGCGAGCTGCACGATGGCCGAACGTTCCAACACCCCCAAGCCGCGCAGCGCGGGATAGGACAAAACGCCAATCAGGAACAAGAGCAGGCCGATCTTTACGCCTGTGATACGACTCCCGAGCAACAAGCCCGCGGCCGCGACGAAGAGGACGACCGCACCCACTGTCTTCCCGAACACCAACGCGAGGAGCAGGACCGGCACCGACCATATAATCGAGGTCTTCCGGAGTTCAAAGCCCTTGCTCGCGGAACCGAGCCAGAAGGCCAAGATACAAGCGCTCGACATCCACATGCCCAACATCAGCGGGCTGTCCATGAAGACGATCGGTCGAAAACCCGTAAAACGGGCAAACATCGAGAACGGGATCGAGTAGTACCCGTAGACTTGGTAGTGGAGCTGAGGCGACATCCGGATCTCCCAGAGGGAGAGCGGGGCATAGAGCAGCGCCCCGATGACGATGGCCATGGCCAGGTCACGGTGCGCCGCAGGGTGATCGAAGTAGATCCGGCCAAAGAAGTACGGGAACCCAAACAAGACCAGGTACGCGTACGCCTCGGAGAAGCCATCGTAGGCGCCGAGCCCATTGAAGACAGATGTCGGGACACACACCGAGATCAGCCCGAGCACGGGCCAGTCGAACCAGCGCAGTTGAAAACGGCGGAGCGCTTTCGCGTCGAAGAGCAGGATGCCGAGAAGGCACCCAATCGCTGCCGTGCTGTAACGGCTCAAAGTGCCAGGGAGGCCTGGCAGATCGATCTGCGCCGACGGCAGGAACAGGACCGCGCCGATGACGCTGGTAAGAACGGCGCGGCGTGGCCGCATGACCGTAAACAAGAGCAGCGTGAGGGGGATCCAGGCGATCAGGACGAACTGGATGAGACTCGTGTTTCCTCGGACGATCATACGCTCTCCCGGCCTCGAACCGCAGGTCGAGCGCAGCCACGACGGAACACCCACATACTCAAGCGCTCCAATCCTGAAGCGAAATCCCCAAGAACGCCCCCAGTGCGCGGTTCGAATCCTCGAAGCGAGCGAGCAGCTGGCGGCGGGTGTCCGGGCGCATCGGAGCCAGGCTCTCGCGCGTCTCACGAACGCGGCGTGATAGGAGTTGTCGCGCAATTCGGGGGTCCGTCAGGCGCGAACGCGCCCAGGCCCGCATCTGTGCCGGGACACAATCCAGGACGCTGCCGAGCCAGTTCGACTGACGAACGGCGCTGACGATGCTGTGCATCTCATTCCGGGCGAGGTTGTCGCCGAACGGGTTCGAGCGCACCGGACGAGCCGACTCTGCGGGGAGGCGGCGAACGCCGAGGAAGTACTGGAGGTCGCCGAGCACCTCACCCGGGTGCAGCAGGAGGTCCTCGAGGCGGAGGATATGAATCTGCTCCTGCGGATAGTGAACCCGATACTCTTCGATCTGCATCCAGTAATCGCTCGCGTCCGCGATCTCGCTGGTCTCCTCCAGCATCTCTTCGAAGCTCGGGACCGGTAGCTGACCAGCGATCATCCTCGCTTGCACTTCATGCCGGTAGTGAGAATACGCACGGTCGACGGGGTGTCTCACGAGATAGACAAGGCGTGCATCCGGCAAGGACGAATACACCCGCTTTGCGACGTCACCGAAGTGAGGAGCCCTGGAATAACAGGTCGAGGCTTCGCCACAGATCCGTAGACCGGCTTCGGCGAACAAAGATCGATACCAGTCGAAGCCCCGCTCGAAGACCAGTTCGCGGCTGAAGAACTGTGGCTCCTTGGGATTCGAGAGGAAGATGTCGGGGTGACGTGACAAATGGTGGTACAGGGTGGTCGAGCCACATTTCATCCCACCGATCACGAGGAAGTCGGGGAGTCGCCCCGTCTCCGCTTCGGAACACGGAGACGCGTGAATAGGCGATAAATGTTCGGGATGCGCCGCCATTCGTTGCCTTTCGTTCACTTGAGGGGTGCACTTGAGCGTCGAGAGGGACCGAAAGAAGGTTTCCACCCGGTCGCGAGAGGGTCGGGGCGTCCCGGCCCATGCCATTCCGCCGGCGACGGAAGATTCTCAAGTTTTGCAGCCAAGCTTCCGATTACACCGACCAGCGTCTCGCGAACACGGCGGAGGAGCGATGGGCGAAGGAAATACCTGGGACTACATCCAGCCCATCGATGTCACCAATGTGTCGCGTGCGTTCCGTTCTGCGGAGGGTACGCCCCACCTCTACATCGACGACTTCCTCCGGCCGGACTTCGCAGCCGCGGTCACGGCGGCCTATCCGAACTTCGAGCAAGCAGAGCAGCAGGGACGCAGCTACTCGGCGCTCCACGAATCGGGAAAAGTGCAGATCACGGACGCGTCGCTCTTCCCCGACCCGGTCCGCCGGCTGAATGACGCACTAGCTTCCGACGAATTCCTCGAAACGCTGGTCGAGATCACGGGGATCGAGGACATCCTGGCGGACCCCGTGCTCCAGGGCGGCGGGATGCACCTCATGCGTTCAGGCGCTCGGCTCGACGTACACGTCGACTTCAATATGACGAAGTCCGAGAAGCTCTTCCGACGGCTCAACCTGCTCTTGTTCCTGAGTCCGACCTGGGACGCCGAATGGGGCGGCCGGTTCGAGCTCTGGGACCCGACCGTCCAGAACCGGCTCCATGCCTTCGAGCCTCGCTTCAACCGCTGTGTTTGCTTTGCCACCAGCGAGACGAGCTTTCACGGGGTAGAGCCCGTCACCTGTCCACCGTCCGAGCTTAGGCGCACCTTCGCGACGTACTACTACACCAGAGAGCCGAACCCGGACTGGAGCGGAGCACACCACACGACCCTCTTTCGGCATCGGCCGGGTGAGACGAGCCGCGCAATACTGGGCGTCCCCCAGCAAATCAAGCGTTCCTTCCGCGCCGCGCTGCGCACCGTACGACAGCGCCTGCGCGCCCCTACACCCAGCAAAGACGATCAGTCCAACAACACATAGAGCGCGTCATCGGGGAGCCTGACGCGTAGCGTCTCTCCGCTGCGCTCGACATCGAGCGGCGCCACGGCGTAGCCGTTCGGGTCGAGCACCCACGCCTCCCGAATCGACGCGTTGACGAGCGAGATCGACGCGTTGAGCGCCTCGACCCGCAGCGGCGGGCCGCCGGTCTCGACGATCTCATATCCCACCACCTCACGGCCGTCCTTCGTCTTCACGCGACCCGGGCGCGTAGACCAGCCCGTCGGCCGCGCGCTGGTCCCCAGCTGGATCAAGATCCGATCCGCTTCGACCAGCGGCTGATCGTCTAACGAGACCGCCGCGATCGCCGCGTAATGATCGTCGCTCTCAACACCGAGGGTCGAGAGCTGATAGCGCCCGCCCCCACGCGAGAGGAAACCCGAGACCGCCTGAAACCGCGGCGCATCGACGGTCATGACACCTTCTCCGTAATCCCAGGAGATCTGGCCCGTCACGCTCCGGACCCGACGCCGCTCGGGGTCGACGTACGCGTCGATGTCCACGATCTGGATCCTCTCGTCCGCCTCCCCAAACCCCACCCAAACAGGTCCGACCAGGAACGCGTGGGGGTCGACCGGGCGGACGGGAGACGCGCGCGTCTGCGCCACGGCCTCCCGATTGGGATCGAAGCTCGCGGTCTCGGGGAGCAGGGAGGGACGGCGTTGCCAGAGGCTCCGCAGGGATCGCCGCTCGTAGACGACAGGGCGCGTCGCGGTCGCCACGTCCCCCCGCCGAAAAGCGAGCGCGTTGGCCGGGAACTGGCCCAAGGCCTGAGGCGTCGCCACGCTCCACTTGTGCAGGGCGTATGACGTTCCGACCTTCCACTGCAAGCGTCGCGGGTCCTCCATCCAGCCGACGCTTCGCATGTCGAACCAGTAGAAGCCGTCGAGACCCACCAGGGACCCAAACGCGTTGACGAGAAGCGGCCCCTCGGCCTGGTAACGATTGGGGTCCGTCCAGGAAGACTCGGTCACGATAAACGGGTGACCGACGGGTTGCCTCACCGATAGCGGCAGGAAGCCCGGGTCGAGGAGGACACTGCGATCCGCAAAGACATGGCCGGCGTCGATCCGGTAGCCCCGGTTGGGGCCGTGATGTTCCGAGCCGGCATACCGATTTCGTGCGATCACATCAGCGGCGGTGTACGTCCAGCGCTCGAGGTCATCCAGACGCTCCGGGCTCGCCGTCTTCCAGTTCCCCGCGTTGATCAGCTGCCGACAGCCCAACTCCTCACGAAGGTACGAGGTCATCTCGCGGTAGAAGTCGTGCTGGAGCTCCGCGAGGAAGCGCGTCTCGTCAACGAGCCGCAGGTCGTCTGCCGGCTGTGCCTCTTTCGCGAGCGCGAAGATCGGGGCCACTGTCATCTTCGACTTCGCTGGAGAATCTCCCGCGCGCGGCCGCTGCCCCCACGCCTCGAGAGCGCCCGCGGCTGAGCCGTAGCGCTGAATCAACCAGCGGCCAAACAAGCGCTCGAGACGCGCCCGCTGGGGGGCGGCGACCTTGTCGAGCGTCCCAAAGAACAGGCTGTCCTCGTTCTGTAACTGGATGACCGCGAGAGCCGGCTCGTCCTTCAGCGGGAGACCATACGGGCTTGGCGCCATGAGCAACGCGCGCATCCATGACTTGTAGGCCTCCTGCAGGGTCGGGTTGAAGAACAGCAGGCCCCAAAGATCACGTTCCGGGTCCGCATACCCCTCCAAGCTCCAGGCCATGTCCTTGCGACCGAGGAACTCGGCGTGTGGCCAGTAGGGGGAGAGGGTCGTGTAGATGCCTTCGCTCTTGAGCGTCGCGACGAAGCGCTGAATCCGTTCGATCTTCACCGGGTCGGCATCGTTGATTCCTGCGCCAGCCCCACGAGCGGGGAGCGATACGTGGATCCGAACCATGTTCACGCCGCGCTTCGCGAGGAAGCGCGCGTGCGACCCCATGTCCGCCGGAAATCGCTTCAGCGCGCTAGAACCGACGCCCCAAAAGCGGATCGGTCGCCCGTCACCCCGCTCGAAGCTCATCCCGTCCGCGCTCCTCCGGATGAACCCAGACTCACCGGCCTCCCGCTCGTTCAAACTCCGAAGGTCGAGCAACGCCGTCGGGAGATACGCGTCAGCCCCAGGCTGAAACGCCCAGGAATGGGGGGCCTCCGCGGGCTGTGCCCCCTCGAGCGCAGGCGAGCAGGCGCCCAGCGTGAAGAGCGCAACGGCCAGGAAGCCGATCGAGCTGGCCCCGGGGGGCCTACCGACCTGCACGTTTCCGCTCACAGCGGACACCCCAGCGCGACAACGCGGCGCGTGAGGCGGCTCTTGGCGCGAAAGTGTGCCGGGGCGCACAGCCCCGCGGTGACACAGCGGAGACCTTCAAGGGGTCCGCTGCAGCTCCAGACAAGAAAGCGCGACTCGGGGCTGTCGAAATCCGTCCGTCCACCCGAAAAGGGGGGGGACGGCCCACGGTTCTTGGCGCATCGCGCGCCTCTCCCGGCCACGCTCGTCCGATCAGCGCCAACGAGGTCCCCACAGTCATGCAAGCTCTCCGCTCTGTCCCCCTGCTCCTGCTCCTGCTCTCGTGCCTGCCCTCGCTCGCGAGCTCCGCGACGCCGATCGCCCGTTTGACGGCCGACCGGGCGCCCAGCGGCAAGGCTCCGCTGCTGGTCTACTTCGAAGCCCAAGCGAGCACGGACCTCGACACGACGCGACCGTTTCATCAACTCACCTACTGCTTCGACGCCGGAGACGGCAACACGGAGCGCTACACGCTCGCCAACACGAGCGGTCGCTTCGCGGAGTGGCCAAAGGCGACGTTTTGTGGAGGACCCGCCTTCGCATACGTCTACGAGACCCCCGGCACCTACACCGCGACGGTAACGGCGATCGACGAGGACGGAAACCAGGACACCGCAAGCCTAGCGATCACCGTTACCGCGTTTGGCGCGGCCGAGACCGTCTGTGTGCGCGACAGCAGTTCCCCCAGCACCGCGGGGTGCCCTGCCGGTGCGACGATCCGCACGGAGGGTGAGCCCCGCTACGGAGATGTCGCGCAGGCCGTCCAGACGGCCTTCTCGACCCCGGAGTGCGAAGGAGGGACCGCTCCATGTCGAAGGATCCTGTTTCAGGGTGGAGGCACCTTCCCGATGACAGCAGGCGTCCAGATCTCGGGCGACACGCGCCACGTCGGGGGCTATGGCCAGGGAAAATTCACCATCGACATGAGAGGCACATCCCCCAGCGTCTTGTTTTCGGTCATCAACGACGACGTACGCGTCAGTGACTTCTCGGTCCAGCTGACGTCACGCCCCTCTGGTAACGGCGCTCTGCTCCACGTCACAGGCACAACCACCGCCGACTCGGACTACATCTTGATGCGGAACGCTGACACCGATGGCACCCGCTACATCACCACCATCCCGGGGTCCCGGCAAGGCGAACTCGATGCGTTCAAGCTGCCTAATGTTATTGGATTCTTCGAGGTCGACTCGAGCGACTGCGGGAATGAGGGCGCCAACTGTTATTTCACGGCCACCCAGAAGCTCGCAATCGTCGGATCACGCGTCAGCGATTCCCGCAACGGAGAACACCTCGTAAGGCTCAACCATGCAGGGGAGGACGCCGACTCGACAGGCGGAGCCTTCATCTACGCGAACCAGTTCGAGCTCTCCGCGAGAAAAAAACACGCGATCACCGCGCGGGTCGGGAACATCCGCTGTACCGTCGACAAGGATTGGGGCGGCGACTTCTGGGGCGAGCAGGTCATTATCGCCAACAATCACTTCGAGTCGAACAGCCAGGCCACAGTCGACATCGGACAGGGAAATGGGTGCTGCCTCGCGCGCAAGAACTGCACAGGGCCAACGGACGAGCCCAAACACCGTGACAACATCGTCGAGGGAAATTTCTTCACCGTCCGCCCGACTCCGGACATCGGGACCGTCAACCTCATCTCGCCGCGGATCATCCACATCCACAAGGACCTGACCGTCCGGAACAACACCGCGATCATGCAGCCCAGTGGGCTCAACGCGAGCATGATCGGCGCGGCGGTCGAGAACATGGCGGTCTACAACAACGCGATCTACGGCGGAAACGGCGCAAACGACAGCCAGAACGTCTTGCAGAACCCCGACAGCCCGGGCTGCGACGTCCGCAACAATGTCGCCTGGGGACCGCGAGGCGCCCGCGTCTTCGAGGGGACACCCTGCCGCTTCCGGAACTCGAACAACTGGCAGAAGAACCCGCCCACCACCGGGACCCAACAGTTGACCAGCTGTCCCTACGCCAACTGCCCGCCCACGACGCTCCAGGATTTTCGCCTCAAAGCCTCGGACCCTGACGGGCTCATCAACGGCGGCGCGCGAGTCCCCGTCAAGGTCGACATCTTCCATCGCCTTCGGCCCAAGGACGGCTTCTGGGACGTGGGCGCGTTCGAGATGGGGGCATCCGGCGGACCGCCGATCAGCCCGGCGCCGCCCCTGCTCCCGCCGTTCCTGCTGGAGTAGGTCAGGCGGAGCGGGTGCAAGACGACGCAGACGAGGTCGGGGCGTCTACTTCGACAAGTGCGCCCAGGCAGCGGGCAACGAGACGTCTCGGTTGGGTGATCGCGGCGGCATGTTGAACTCGGGCGGCGGCCGCCAGCCCATGTCGCGCATCGTCTGGCCGATATGCGTCATGTTCAGCATGTCGTGGCTGTAACAGAAGAGCCCCTCTCCGGCGTAGTACAAGATAGACAGCCCCGCGACCCTCCACGGCGTGCCGTCCTCCTGGTGCCCGAGGACTTGGTCCCACTGGCTGACGAGACGGGCTCCTTCGGCCATGGTCCAGTTCTCCGGGGTCGACCAGCCGTGGCCCGTGAGACCCGCCATGGAGGCCTCGAAGAACGCTCGGATCTCCTCTCGCCCGTCGATCCGACCCCAGGCAGGGTCGATGTAGGCCGCGTCCAGCGTGAAGTAGTCCGCGAGGACCGACCACGGTTTCTCGCCTCGATCGATCTCTTCTCGTGTCGCGATGAACCGGTCGTAGGTCTCGAGGGCCTCGGCGGCGATGGGATCAGACATGTTCGACTCCTTCAATGAGCTCCGGACGGTACAGGAAACGCCTTCGCGCGGAAGGCGAGAGCCTGCTCAGGGGATGGGTGTGAGTTGTTCGTACACGGGCCCGAGCAGGCGCCGAAGCGTCGGTTCACTCCCCCAGATCCGCTCTCCGCCCAACAGCGTCCCCTCGACGTAGAGAATCCCGATGATCCGGTGACGTTCTGCCGTGCCGTCGATCCGCAGGTGGACCACGTACTCCTGGACCAACGCTGACGTATCCACCCATTCGCCGACCAGGTCTGTCGACTCGACGTGTGGAAGGAAGTGCTCGAACAGGTGCGCGTAGTAGGCGCGGACCGCATCCGCCCCCTCAAGCCTCAATCCGACGGGCAAGAAGTCGTACACGGGGCGCTCGACCAACGTCGCCATCGTCTCTTCCATGCGGCAGTCCGTCTCGACCTCCGCGTGCCGGTAGCCGAGGGCACGAACGGCGGCTGCGTCTAGCGGGCCTTGCTCACTCTTCGTCATCAATCTCGCCTCCTGCGGAGCCCACCCCGCCAGTCGTTCTGCGTTTTGCTCCTGCCTGTACAACCTGGCGCGAGAGATACCTCGCGCGCGGCGCCAAGGGCAACGAAACCGGGCCTGGCCCCACTCTATCGTGCAGGCACGCCCGGAGGGACCCCCACCCGACTCGCCGATCGCCCAAGCGACCCGGGCACGCTCCAGCGTGCGACCTCAGGAATGCCAAACGCGGGAGCAGCGGAGTACCCTGTGGAGGGCGAGCGAGATAGCGCGCGCCTCCGAATGTACGAGGAACGCATGGCCGATGACCCGACGACCCCCTCGAACCCCGCCGATGAGCCGTGGCAAGAGCGATGGCAAGCCTTCTGCGCACAGCTGGAACGCACGGCACAGACAGTCCTCGCGTCGGCTCCCCCGGGCGAGCTCCACCGGGCAGAGGGCCTGCGCTACGTCGGGCGGATCGCGCGACACGCCCTCCAGCGGTTCATCGAGGAGCGCGACCCCGCGGCTCCCGTCCTTGGAGGGCTGCCCAAGCTCGGCGGCGATAACCCCGACTACGTCTATACCGGCGCCACGATCAGCCCCGATTATGAGTATCGCCTCACCGGCACGCTCGGCGACGCGACATACCTTGGTTTCGGGAGCTACTCGGGAGAGGTCGGGACAGAGGAGGGCCTGCGCCTGAGCGGCTACCTCGATGGCGCGGACCTGGAATCCGACCCCGATGGACGCTTCGAGGTCATCATCTCCGCCACCGAACAGGAGAAGAACTGGCTTCCGATGACCTCGGAGACGACTCAGCTCATGGTGCGGGAGCTGTTGCTCGACCGTCGCGAGCAACGGTCCGCGGCGTTAGAGATCGAGACTCGGTCGGGCCAAGACACCGCGAGCCCCTTCCTCCCCGAGGGCTACGCTGCGCGCCTCGACGATGCAGGACGCTATGTCGAAGGCGCCATCGCGCAATTCCTGGACTGGTCCTCACACCTCGCCTCGCGGCCCAACCACGTCGGCCCCCTCGACCCAGAGCTCGCAGCCGGTGCGCAGGGCGACCCGCACACCCACTACTATGGCGGCTACTTCCAGGTCGCGAACGACGAAGCACTCGTCATCCGCTTCACTCCGCCGCAATGCGAGTATTGGAACCTGCAACTCTGTAACCACTGGCTGGAGTCACTCGACCGACCCCAGCACCGAGTCAGCATCAACCACCACAACGCGCAGCGGCGCCCGGGGGGTGAAGTCGTCGTCGTCGTCAGCCAGCAACCACCGCCTGCGACCCAAGCCCCGCTCAACTGGCTCGACGCCGCCGGACATGACCAGGGCTGCATGTTCTTTCGCCAGGTCGGGACGCCAGATCCATGCTCGCCAGTCTGTCGGGTGGTCAACCGCAAAGAGCTGAACGGTTCGTGAGCTCGCCCCCCTCCCCTGCCGACACCGGTGAGGCCCAGGGGGCACCCTCACGCGTCGGGCTCGCCCTGGCGACCGCGCTCGTCGGCGTGATCGCGCTGCACTTGCTCGAGCCGGAGCTCTCCATCACCTGGAGCTACGCACACCTCTCTCGAGAGGGCTGGCGGGTCGGTGCGGCCCTGCTCCTCAGCGTGACGCTCCCGTTCCTCGGCGCGTGGGCGTGGACGTCGCGCGCGAGCAAGCGGCCCTTACAGCGCCTCGCGGGGGCCCGGCTCGCCGCGCTGGGCACGTGCGCGATCGGCGGGCTCGCGGCGCTCGGGGCGATCGCGCCGGCGCCGCCTTCGAACTACGACTCGACGGTCTTGCTCGACACTGTGCGGGGGGCACGTGATGGGCCGGTGCGGTGGATGCTGAGCACGGCGAGCCTCCAGGCGCTCGTCGGTCCCTTCATACAGCAAGCCGATCCCACGCGGTGGGTCGCCGCCGCCAACAGCGCGTTTGCCGGCGTCGGCCTCCTCGGGCTCATCGCCGCCGCCAGAGAGATCGCGCAGACACGCGGCGAAGCCTTCGCCCTCTCCGCAATCGTACTCAGCGCCTTCGGGACCGCGCAGATCGCGATTGGCTACCTCGAGGTGTACCCGCTAGCGCTCGCGCTCGTCGGGAGTTACATCGGCTTTGCCGCACGAAGCCTCCAACGCGGAGACGGCCTCGCCACCTGCGCGGCGATCGTAGCGATCGGCCCATTCTTCTACATCGGCCTGGCCTTACTCGCGCCGTCCGCGATCGTCCTCGGGCTGCTCCATCTCCGCCGCGAGGGCGGCGGAAGGCGTGTCGTGAGGGCGACGGTGATCGGGGTCCTGGTCGCGGCGGCCGCCACGGTCCCCCACTACGGCGTGCCCTTCGCGTGGGCCGCGTTTGCGGCGGAGGTCACGGCCGACAACCACGCACTGCTCGGGCTCCAGGCAGGAAGCCCGCTGCTTCCGCTCTCTTATCTCTGGAGCACGCAACACCTGAAGGAGGTCCTCCACTCGCTGCTCCTGGTCGACCCCGTCGGCTGGCTCCTGCTGCTGTTCCCCGGCCTCGCGCTGCTGCGTCGCGAGGGCCCAGGCGGGCTCCCTCCGATCGGGCTCTTCCTCGCGTCGATCGCGGTCCCGTACGCGCTCTACGCGTTCGCGATGGACCCCCTCTATGGCGTGTACCTGGACTGGGACCTGTGGGTCACCGGTGCGCCGGCGATCTCGCTCCTCGGCGGGTGGGCTTTCCTCACGTGGGGACGCGACCAACCTCGCGTGACGGGCGCACTCCTCGGCTTGGCGCTCGCGTGCGCCGGGGTCCACGCGCTCGCCCGACTCCACGCGATCCCGGTTGAGGCCGAGCGGCACCTACAGGAGTCGCCCTTCCATATCTCCAGTCAGATGGAGATCCCACGCGCGAGCCGGCGCGCCACGAGCGCTAGGGACGCGTAGAGCACCGCGGCGAGGACCCAGCTCGAGTTGATGCCCAACCCCATCGACAAGACGATGGAGAGTACCGATGCGACGACACCAAACGCCCCGTTGATCCCCCACATCCAGGGGGTCGCGTCATCCGTGCGAGCGGCGACCGCGCGCAACCCGAGCGGGAAACAGAAGCCCAGAAAGAAGGACACCGGGCAGATCAAGATGAGGACCACCGCGCAGCGGAGCCAGAGCGCCTGATCGATCGTCGCCTCGATCAATGGCTGCGCGAACGCCGCCAGTCCGGCGATCCCGAGCGCTGCGACGAGGGGGACCTGGTAGATCGCGTGCGACGGGTTCCGCAAACGATCGGAGACGAAGCTCCCAAGCCCCGAAAACAAGATCATCCCAAACAGGACAACGGACAGCGTATAGGTCGGGTGGCCCAAGTACAGCGAAAACCGCTGTAACGCGGGGACCTGGACCAGCATGTACCCCATCCCAATCAACGCGAAGTAACTGCACGAAGCGACGAAGTCGCCCGCGCCCATCGCGGGCAAGCCACGACGCCACAACGGGACGCCGGTCAGTAACGCGGCGAGGATCAGCGCGACCGCAAACAAGGCCAACAAGGTCGCCGTCGCGCGCGCGTTGCCAACGAGCACACCCCCTGCAAACTCAGTGCTCTGGAACGCGCGGAGGCTCATCGCCTGCCGGAAGCTGCCCAACTTCAGCAAGTTGAAGAAGTAAGGGCGCTCATCGGTTGGCGGCGAGTAATCAAAGTGTTCATGCTGCGTCGCGACCGCGAGTTCATCACGGTCGCGACTCGCGATGATGCTCGCCAGCCGCGGCCCGGTTGCGACCTGCCGCGGCGTCGCGTGAACCAGAAAGCCGTGGTAGCGCGAGACCGACTCGACGACGTCGATGTCTTCATCCGAGATCGGATCGACCGAGACGAGCAATGTCGCGACGGGCCCGCGCGACGCCAACAGCAGGTGACGCTGCGGGTCTTCGATGCCCCGGTCGAGCAGCGCCGCGACCGCCAGCGAGAGCAGTCGACTCGTCTCTGACAAATCGGACGGCGCGTACCA
>Ga0315331_10001535_pt1 | contig 17313 bp, 11 predicted proteins | sample M160m34915metaG_FD_203456 | JGI IMG/M metagenome (GOLD analysis project Ga0315331, IMG submission 203456) | Ammonia-oxidizing marine archaeal communities from Monterey Bay, California, United States - M1 60m 34915 | ecosystem: Environmental > Aquatic > Marine > Intertidal zone | place: USA...
GCTTGTCGTCGGCATACCTAATAAAATATCTTGGATTGAATTGATGTAAATCCAATCTTTTAATGTTACAATTTTTACAACATTGAACATCAATATCCTCTAAGCCATTTCTAACAAGCGTCTTGTATTTTGATGTTGGACTGTTACATATATAACATGGAAACATCCATCCAATTGTAGGGTATCTATCATGGTCTAGTCCTTCCCTGGTATCATACCAAAGATGCATTTTATTTATTCTTAAATAAAATACAATTTTTTAGACGTCATCTTCATCTTCGTCTTCGTCTTCGTCTTCGTCCCATTCGTCTTCACTAATATCTAATTCGGATTCCCCGTCTTCATCTTCCGAACATTCATCCTCTTCAGAGCCAATTTCCGAAACATCACTTTCATCTTCTTGGCTACTAGTTACCGCATCGCTACTACTGCTGTCAACCTCCGGGGAGGATGAGTTGGAACTATTACTACTTGAATCTTCTCCCTCGACGGAATCATCTTCGTCCGGAGAGGCACTCGAATAACCGGCTGGTGTGTCTATCAATCTCTGCGTTAATCTTTTCCATTTATTGGAACATCGTGTATGTCTCTCATGAATAAGATTGTACTTATTCGCGATTCTACCCATGTTACATATAGCTGGTTTTCCATCAATAACTATTGTCTCTGAACCATCCAAACCGTCGTTGCCATAAACAAACTGAATAATCGAACCATTAGCAGCTCTCACGGAATGATCGTAGTGAACTTGGTGATCTTCGCCTACTTTAATTAACTTTCTTTGAATATAACCCGTTCTAGATGTTTTCATCGAAGTATCAGTAACCCCTTCTCTCCCCGTGATAGCATGAAACCATGTTTCCTCGGGAGTTAGACCGTGCATAAAAGAATTCTTTACAAAACCTTTAGACTCATATTCGGTCTCTTGGTTGAGTTTTCCGAAATTGTAATGAGGTATGGAACGTCTACCTTTGTTGAGAGCTGGTTTGATTCTTCCGCCCGAAAAGTTTTGCTGTCCCAACAATCCAGCAATTTGAGCTATATTGAAGTAGTCTCCTTTTGAACCTGATGTAACTGTTGAAATAAAATTATTGTCTTCAGTAAGTGCATCTTTAGCCAATTTCATCCCAATATCCCTAGCTTTGCTCAGTGCCTCGTTGATTTTCGCTTCCTTGATAAGTGGATTACTAGTAGTTTTTTCGGCCATTGTTGCTTCGATAAAACATTTACCAATAGCAGCTTGAATCTCCTTTTCTTCACTCGCTATACAGTCTTTAATACCCACTGAGAACCCCCGATAGACCAACCAAGCATTGGGAATGAATTGTAAGTTATCTATAAAGGCCGTTGCAACATCTACCGGATATTCTTTGATTACTAGGCGTAACATAGATGAATGACCACCACCTAGATCGGCTTTGCTAATAGCTCCTTTGATTAAAACTCCTTCAATGACCTCGACTATTGGTTCTTCAGTGCTCGCATTGTTTCTCTTTTTGTAAATGAAGTCATATGGTAACATCATTGAAAATAGACTTCTACCAGAGTACAATTCTTGGGGATTCCCTAATCTCTTGAGAACTCTTTCGATGTGTCTCAATTTTTTGAGTATAAATTCCGTGGTCCAACCCGAACCCTTTGCACAGATATTCCAAAATTGTTCTCTGGGAATCAACACGTTCGCATGACGCGTCATCAGAAAATTACCTAACAAGGAATCCTGTACAATTTTCACATTTGCTTTACTTGATTGTGCTGAAACTAAAATCTTTTTGGCATGAGACAACTCACGTAATTCCGCGCGAGCTCTCGGATCTTGGGGGACATGGATATTCATTTCATCACCATCGAAATCGGCATTGAAACTACTTGTAATAGACAAATTGAACCTAAAAGTTTTACCTGGCAATATAACCACCTCGTGAGCAATCATAGAACCCTTGTGCAGTGTCGGCTGACGATTTAGGAGAACAATATCACCATTCATTAACTGTCTTTCTATTTTATCACCAATTTGTAACGCAAATTTTTTCTTTTTCGGTAAAACTGTTTTGATTTGCACACCTTTCCTAAAAATTTTATCACCCTCTTTTAACAAGAAAGAAACTTGTACCAACGCAATTGTTTCTTCGACTCCATTTTGATCTAATCTTTTGATTTCGTCCCCAATCTCTAATTTAGTCCCAGGACTGCGTGTAGCATATTTCATTCGGATTCTTGACTTACCTCTTAATACAGCATTTACCTTGTCTTTATCGACGAGATCTTGCATTTTTTCTATGTTATAAGCGTTGATATTTTCGGCTACTGTCAGTGTTTGAGCAACTTCGATGGGAATGCCAATTTGTCCGAACTTAAGAGTTGGATCCGGACCGATAACAGTTCTTCCCGCCTGTTCAACTCTTTTTCCTTGTAAATTACCTCTGACTTGACCTTCTTTGCCGGATATTCTTTTCTTCATTCCCTTGAAAGGTCTACCATTCGTGTGTTTAGCCTTATTTTGACTATTGTCAAACAAACATTTAATCCTAAATTTGAGAGATTGGAAATACTTCTGTCTCTTGTTATGAGGAGTTTGTGGATTAGCTAGATGAGCGTTGATCTTAATTATTTCTCCATACTGGATGGTAATATCATCGTCACACGTCATCTCGGCTGCTACCACATAAGGACGATCGATAGGTGGTAAAACGGGTAGGTTCCAAATTATAAGATTTCTCGGATGCATCCGTGTAGGATCGAATCCTAGTAACCTAACTTCTTCTTCTAAGACATTATCAAATTTTTTGTATATTTCATCAGCACTAATCACCAATTTTTGATCTTTGGCTGTATCCTTGTGAGCCATCAAAAAACAAGTCTCAGTTGGTGAAAAAGTCATCTTTGGTTGTTGTGCTAGACAATGAATGCAAGTCCTACTTTTTTCGATAAATTTCAAAATTTTTTGAAATCTGATATTACGAGTATACTTCATAAATCCGTGGAGTTTGACCATTTCTTCGGTTAACAGAAATCTTGAACACTTGTGACAAAATACTTTAAGTAAAGCCAATACGAATTTATACAATAGTGGATGCACCACCGGTACACATAACTTAATATGTCCAAAATGACCAGGACATTCTTTTGAATTGTGATTACACGTTGGACATGTTACGTTCATTTCCATTGATCCCATACGCGCGTCATAGACAGTGTGGTCCATATTGTCACTGCTTATCTTCGCAGAATTTACTTCTACTACCGAATTTTTCTCAACTTCCGCTGAGGACATTATTCCAAATTGTAATTTATTTACGTTTTTGATATCGTATAAGCTCATCTCTGATTTTTAGAGAGAATTAACGATAGTTTTTCATTTTCATTCTTTTTAGAATATAAATGAAATTTAGATATCAGGTAGATTTTCTTCGTCAAAATCTTCATCTTCAAGTACCATTGCTTCACCCGAATTGATATCATCTTGTAGAGTTCTCATTCTTTTACCCACCCATTTCACGCCCCGGCCTGGTTCGCCCCAAGACTTGGTAAAGTAAATAAGTACATCGTTTTTGATAGGAATTTGATGATTTGGCAAACTCTCCTTGAACCATTCCTTGAATGATGTGTACAATTCCAACAATGATATCTTTTTCTTTGCATCGTCGATAATACTTTCCTCGATGAACTGTCGGTAGATATCGTTTTTCTTGCGGTACCCTTCTGTTGCCATTTTGACCTTTGCTGGCTCGAAATGCTTTCTTGTTTTCTTACGACGCTCAAGAAGTAGATAAGCAAATGCTTCGACCATACCAGGAATCTTATCGGCAAACTGGCGATCCTTGGGGAAACGTTTTTCCAAAATTTGTTGGTCCAAAGTATCTGGTGCATCATCGCAAAAAGTTGCTTCGTAAGGTATTACCCTAATACGGTTCCAAACCGCCTTATCACCATAGGGTAGTTGAGGGGGCTCATTACAAATAAGAACGAGTTTAAACATGGGTGTAATTTCCCCACCCTCTTTGAACAAACCACGAGCGAAGAATGTATCATTACCCGAAAGTTCTTTCAAAATACCGATGTTAATTATGTCCTTTTGATCGGGTTCCTGTAGTACCGCAAATCTGACTCCATTACCAGCTCGGACCAATTCAGGACAAGCAGCACTTGATTGCGTTCTCTTACCAATAATCAACGACGTGGGAAGCTTTACAGCATACTCTCCAAGCATTTTCTCAAACAAAATTTGTGTAATAGATTTAGCATTGTCGCCTTCACCAGTCCACACTTGTACAATTTTACTATGATTACCTCCTACAAATACATCACTAGAAGTGTCCATAAAATACTCTCGTACACTTTTATCTGGAAAAACCTTAGACAGGAAGTCTTTGACTTGAGCCATCTCTACAGCCGTGTCATCGAAGATCTTGTATTCTATTGCCATTTGCAATGAGATGTAATCTTCTGGACTCCCAGCCCTGAAACCGTGGGTTCTCGTGTCGTAAACACCATTCTGAAACCCAATAAGATACGGATTCTTATTTAGTTTCTTCAAAAAGCTACCGTCGTAAAAAACTTCCATACACTCTTTCATTACATTTCTCTTGAAAGGAGCACTTTTCAAATTACCAACGAGCTTCATCAATTGTTTTACTCGTTCTTTGTACATAGCTTGCTCACCGGCATCTGACGCGTTACTAAGTTTGTCGAAATACTCTTTTGACAACGAAGTATATTTCTCCAAAATGGCTCCTGAAATTTTCTTTTGAAGATAAATACCTTCTTCAATTTCTTGCCACCGATGATTACGAAACTGGAACCACAGTTTGTGTTTTAGACTCGCGCAGACGAATTCCGTGCCATACAATTCATATAAAGCTCTCGCGATATCGTTATGTGATCCGCTCAACGATTGTTGAATGTATTTCTTGACATTTGCATCGCGAAGCTTGTCGTATTCATCCGGACTGTCCATTGATGCAAAATGACGTAGAGATCCAATGGTATAGTCTTTCTTTACCATTTTATCCCAATGATGAATACAATCTTGCTCGTCGTATTTATCACCGCAACGCTGAGAAAACTCCAACCACATTTCACGAGCTTCGTCGCACCCGTTACCGATGTTAAATAGAATCCATCCAATTCTAATCCACTCATTTCTATCGTTTGCTCGCTTATCATCCAGCATTCTCACCAACTGTCTGACCATTTCTACGTTTTCGTGGAAATCGATGTCTTCGCGTTCTTCACGAGTTCTCTTTGGTTGCTTAGGCTTTCTCTTAGCATCCATCGGAGCTGGCAATCCACTCCTAAGTTCCTTAATCTCTCTCCCAAAAGGAATTATACTTAATATTCTTGGCAAGAAGTATTCAACTTTGCCAGAAATGTCTATTTCTTGCTCATTTTTATCCAGTAAGACATATTCACTGAATGCTTTTTCCAACGTTGTCTCTTTTTGTTGGTGATCAAAAACCTTATCTACCAAATAAGGATCTTTATCAGTAGCTTTTCTACCCCCATATAGCAACCATGGGACTTTAGAATAACTTGTATCAATCAGGCTTGCCGAATCGACAAACCCAACATCTTCAAAAATTTTGTTTTTACCGACTTGATCTTTAATTCGTGGTATGAGATGTGCTTCATGCTCGACGCGATTTAGGAAAATATATGGAAAATGGAGATGAAATCCATGTTTGGTATAGTAAGAATCCTTCCTTATAGAGATATATGGGTCTTTTTTCAAAAAGACGCAGTGGAGGTCTTCCTCGCTACATTCATCTAAGATTTGTCGCAAAACATTTTGATAGATTTCTATCAGTTTCTTGACATGATTTTCGTTATATATTGGTACGGGACTGTCTTGGTCCTCGTCATCTGACATTTTTCGAGCAATGTCTACATCTACTAGCACAGGCAGATAGGGTTGGGGCTTTTCGGCAACGCCGCAAAGCATATTTGGTTCTCCCTGGAGAGTTGAGCAGTACGTCTCCCAGAAGTTTTCTTGATTATTTCGATTTATACAGAATTTGCCTTTGTTTCCAAACAAAGACACGTGAGTAAGGTATACATTATCACTTTTGTGACCTTTAAGTACTTTCCAGATTTCGCGATTCATTGGCTAGTTATTAGTTAATGACATTTTTAAATTTTATTTCAATTTTCAATTCCGAAATAAAATTTTATTAAAATCTGTATTAAATTATTCGGTGGTTGGCTCCGCGAATTTTGCTTTATTACAACTAATTGTATGAAGGAGTCTTTCGTATGAAATTACGAAGAATTTGTACGTAGAATAAATTTGAAGCTTATTTGACCCTACTGGTTCAATTCGAATATGATGATCATAACTAAGATGACGAGACATCCTGTGAGTCAATCTCCACATGATCTTGTAAGCGTCTTGTAAACTAGAATTATAGTAGAAAGGTCTACCGTTTACCGAAATAATATAGGTACTCTTGTCAGGGGTGATTTTAAACGAACCTTGTACAGGATCTTCTACTTCCTCCTCTTCGTCCTCTCCATCTGAATCACTCTCAGACTCGTCATCATTATCTTGTTCGCAGCATTCACCGCATTCGTCATTATTAACTTCACATGTCTCCGTTTGCGTTGACTGTGTATTTTCTGGTAGAGATTCGTCTACTGGTTCCGCTACAGGTGTAGCATCGACTCTCTCGATGGTATCTGCTGATGTGCTTTCTTCGATGGTATCTCCTTTCTCCGCCGAGCTGGTAGTTTTAGGCCATAGGTATGAACTCATTTTATTTATCTTCTTAAAAAGTTTAAGCTAAAAATATTTTTTCTGAGTTATTATAAATAACATTAAAATGAGAACAGAAAATTATAAATATGTATCGAGGGATGGAAAACTCGATGTAGGCGAACCTACACTTTGCGAAGAAATAGAACAAGTATTGCACGGAAATACGAGGGTTCAGGGTGGGGAGGGAGAGTGTATGATCACCTCTTCTCCCAACGCACCGGGCACTATGGATATTGCAACATGTTGCAGCTCGCGAACGACCGGGGACCCCAATGCACCTATATGTCACGAAATATGTAACAATACAGGCCCCGGGAGTCTATGTTCCACCGCAGACACGACCGCTTTCACCTTTAAACCCTCTTTTTGTGGTGGTGGCAATGGTGGTTGTGCTAATCCGACGCCACCCATACCTTACTACGAATCGGACGGGGGGAAAGTGAGCACTGTGACATGTTGTGCAGATAGTGTCGAGGCGCGAGCTTGCCACGACACTGGTAGTTATGGACTTTTGGTTTGTAACGCGGTACAAGGACTTGCTGAAAATTGCGCCCATGGCCCCGACAATGACTCAAACAAAGATTGTGCATCAGAGTATGTAAAAACAATAGGTGGATCTTATACTATCCCATTGAGTGACGAGTTGAAACAACTTATCAATTGTGGTGGGCAGGGAGTATCAGAAGCTGATTTGGCCGAATGTATCGCTGACCCTATAGGGGTTAAATATAACTGTTCGGGTGATAAACCTCCTCCTCCTCATCATAGCAGACGTCCTCATCATCATACCAAACGTCCTCATCATCATCATAGCCACACATCGAAACCAACACCAACACCGGGACCAACACCGGGACCAGCGCCTGTAGGAGGAGCGGCTCAAGGTGGAGCAATATCCACTGGGGGAATTGTGGGTATAATTGTCGGTAGTGTCGCTGGTCTCGTCTTGGCAGCATTATTGATCAAGATGTTGATGAAAAAGAAGAAAAAATAATTGAGTTTTTATTAACATTTAGTTAACAAAAATTAATCAGATTTAGATTTGTCGTCAGTGGGACCCTCTACCGGTACGTCCTTTACGGCTTCTTCACCGTCTTCTTTGGAATCTTCTACGGTAGGTTCTTCGACCACCGTCTCTAGCTTTTTAGTCTCCCCATCATCATGTGGTTGAGGGCGCCTTTCCACAGTCACTGTACTTCCAGCCAAACGAGATACCTTATAATTTGGATCCTCTGCATCCTCTAAAATATCCTGGTCTTTGGCATATTCCTCTAAATCGATAACATCGATATTAAGGTATTTCATAAAACTTGAATCATTTTTATCGTCTGGAATTCCCGCCTTTACACGTGCTTCTAGATATCTGTCAAGATATCTCCTCGCGTAGTCCTCATCTTCATCGTCCATTTCTTTAATCTCCAACAGAGTTTGTTCAAATACATCAATCATCTCGTTCAACTTTTTACGATGCTCCATATAACTCCAGACAACTTGTGCCTTTTTAACACGCAAACATGTGTATTTCTCATAAGGATCTGAAGCTTCCTGCTCTACCGCTTGCTTAAGATTCCTTTCACGTTCTCTGATTTCCTGTACTTGCTTTTTCTCCTGTGCTCTCTTCTCTTTCACATCTTCACGAACGATTTTCGATATTTGTTGATTAATATCAACTTCTTCCACCTGGGCGCTGAAATCCGATTTAGTGGTGATAGGCATTGGTTTACCAACCCATCCGTGAAATACTTTATGATAAGAATCGTGGTTTCTAATCAAGTCTTCAGCCTTTTCATTGGTCTCCTCCAGTGTTCCGAAAGTACCCCGGATCTTGATCATGCCAAATATACCATCTTTATCTGGTCTGGCTCCTTTGGAAGGAATAAAAGAGTGCAAAGAATATGTCTGTCCTGGGATTTTTGGATCCGCGTATTTTCTGTCGTAAGCAATATCAGTTAGCGAAGAAACAAAACATTCTTTGTATGCTCTTTCAGTTTCCTCATCATTCAAAGCAGGTTTAGATCTGGACTTAAATCCCGTGTCTACTTTATCTCCGGGGGATGTTAACGAACTTTGTGTGTCTGTCATTTTTAGGTAATAAGTAATTGTTTAAGCATTTTTAGAAAAAATTTTCCTTTACATAAATCAATGGACGTCACAAAGTTGCGCGCTATGATATCAAGACCGTGTGAAAATGCTTTTCGTGTTCCCTATACAACTCGTAAGTACGCAGATGTTTTGAAATGGTGGTCTTTTTACAAACAGGGAAAGCTTTCTAGAAATATTACATTACTTAATAGTATTTTTTCTTTCCGAAGATTGTCTTCGGATCACGTCATTCTTTATTCTTCTTCTGCAATACCAGAATCAGTGTTATTATTAGGTAAGGTAAACGGTAAATATATCAATATCAATTTACCAATGGGTATGGAAAACGAGAGAAGTAGCTTTGTGGCTGTCTATGTATGATATTATTCATTGAATAATATCAAATTAATGCGTCATTTTTCTTAACCATGGTTTATATTTTTGTTCTAGATTTTCAAGTTCTCCCATCCAGATGTCTTCCGGAGTCTTTCCTTGGATAGTTTTCAACTTTGTCTCTTTGGATTGAATATCTTTATCTAGAATGTCCAGTTTATTCTGCGTAAAACTTCTGTTTGGCAAGTTCAACAGGTAGTCATAAGTTTCTTCTTTCTTAGTCGTAGCTAGTTTTACGAATCCCATTGTTTCCATGTCTGGAATGATTTCTTCTTCTGGTCTTTTGAAGATTACCAGATTACCTTCCATCACATCGCTAAGATATTTTCTCTTATTTCGGAGTACTACTAGTTCTTGTTCGATACCTTTGATTACAAATGCTTTTCGTTTTTTGTACAATACCAATCGACACTTACAAAAATTATCAAGAATTTCAGCTACCGTTTTGAACTTCTTGAGTTTTCCTTTGGGCGTGAATAACACCATGTTAGTAGTGGAGACAGTGTTCTTCAATTTAAGATTATCTAGAGTACATTTCATTCCATTTCTGTGCTCTGTAATTACAAACTTCACTTTTTGTGGAGTAGAATAATTTTGAAGACCTTTAATGAGTTTCTTTTCCAACAAGTCTTCCAAAAATTCTTTGTACTTGTCCGTCCACATACCTATAGGTAACTCAGTAATTGTGACTTGGTTCTTTTGTCTGTTCATAACACCCGAAGTGGAATATTTTGATTCCGTGATTTTAGAAACCTTGCCTTTGAAATTTCGATACCATGGAATCAGTTCGGGGACGCTATCAATCCCGTCCGTCATCCACAGCTTACAGGCATTGATTAAGTCTTTGGGATTATAAGTAGGAATACTACAAGACCACCCTGTCCCAATTCCTGCCTGACAACCATTGACGAGCACCATGGGAATGATAGGAATATAAAACTTTGGTTCAATCATTTCACCATCTTCTCGGTGACGAGGTAACAATTGTTCATCATCTTTGATAAAAATATCCCTAGTCAACGCGTCTAGCTTTGTAAAAATATAACGCCCCGCAGCTGCGTCCTTCCCACCCTGCATTCTAGTACCATACTGTCCATCTCGAAACAGCAATGGGATATTAGTCTTTCCTACAATATCAGCGGCTAGATTTTGAATTGTATCAAATAGACAATGTTCCCCGTGATGGTAAGCGGAATGTTCAGCTGTGTAACCAGCTAATTGAGCAACTTTCAAAGACTTTCCTCCATACGAAAGCTTTCTCTTGAAGACAGCATACATAATTTTTCGATGAGACTCTTTGAAACCATCAAGAAGATGTGGAAGACTTCTACCACAATCATCAATAGAAAACATGATCATCTGTTGATTGATAAAGTCTGTGATAGACATATCTTGAACCTTAGCATTCGAACTTCTTGCTAAACACGCGGTTGGATCGTATCGCCTAAGCCAATTTTTACGAGCATCAGATTCGGAAGAACTAAACACCATATTCATATGATCGTCGGCATCTTCGTCTTTTTCGTATCTGATCACGCGTTGACCAAACGTTTTCTTGACTTCATCGTTTGAAGAAGTACCCAATCCCTTGTAATATTTCCTGCGAAGTTTGGCATTACCATCTTGTTTAATAAACTCTTTGAATTTTCTCTCATCATAAAATACCCGAGTTCTATTACCATTTAACACTTTAACAATCGGAGTTTCCATTGAAATGATGTAAGGATCTTCTCGTTGCAACAGAGAAGGGAACAGAGTATGAAACATGTTTAGTAACAACCCCTTGATGTGAATACCATCAACATCCGCATCACATAGGATTGCTATCTTACCATAATTCAAAGTGTCAAAATTCTTTTTAACAGTATAATCCAAACCTATTCGTAGATTCAGAGCATTGATTGCATTTTTGATTTCATTGTTCTTGGCAATACTTTGTGTACTCGCATTTCTAACATTAAGGAGTTTACCACGAAGTGGAAACAACCCAAAATAATCTCTACCTTTGACTTGTGGTAGTTTAGTATTCCCAATGAATCCTTTCTCAATTCCACGAGCCCCGTAAGTCTTTGCTGAGAGCCCCTCCGTAAAGATACAGATACACTCTCCCGATTTCTTAGTACCAGCGAAGTTAGCTGGGTCGTAACCAGGAATTTTTTGAAAAGTCTTCTTTTTCTTTTCTATCTTTTTCAGTGTCAACAATTCCTTACCCTTAATAATATCTTGGACTTTAGCGGCAAACTTCCATTTCATAAGAGTTGTTATATGTTTCTTAGTGACTTTAGGTTTAGGCGTGGGAGCTGTGAGACACGTCTTAGACTGACTGCTAAACTCTGGATTGGGCAAATCAGCTTTTATCAGAATTCTGAAAAATTGCTTAATATCTCTAATATTGACTGAAGGTTTATTCTTTTTATTGAACTTAGCGAGCATAGGTTTGAAGATAGCATTGGACCAAACATCCACGTGAACTCCACCGTCTAAGTTGTGGACACCATTTGTAAATGCGACAAAGTTGTAACTAGTGTCTGGAACTAACACTACGACGCAATCATCGGTCTTGATTTGAAGTATTTCGTCGCTATCACAAAAAAGTTTGGAGTAATCTTTCAAATTTACAATCGGCACTTTCTTTTTGTTAAGCATTACAGATACACCGCTACAACCAGAAATCATGGAGGTGTCGTAGATATATCTATAATACAAACTTAGTAGATCAGATGAATAATTAGCAATTTTGAAAAACGCAAAGTCGGGCGTCCAAGTAACCATTGTGTATGGGCTACCAGTTTTCCGTTTCGTAATGATGGCTTTCTTACAGGTCCGCATACCATCTGTCCATGTTTGACGATACACCTGTATTCCTTCGCCATCTTCATTTGGAACCCCTATTTCTATCTTAAATTCTGTAGAGAATACATTTGTTAACTTTGCACCGTAACCATTTCTCCCGGAACCTTGACGTTTTCTAGTGTCGTCGTAGTTATCAGAAGTCAACAATTCTCCAAAAATCATCTTTGGGATAGTAGATCCCGATTCGTGTTCGTCCAATGGAATCCAAGATCCATCATTCCACACCGAAGTTTCTCCAGTTTTGTCGTCGAAAGTAATCTTGATCTTAGACATGTGAATATCATCTTCAACGCTTCTGTATATATTATCTATAGCGTTTGAAACGATTTCTACAAATATTCTTAACATGGCAGGAATATAAACAATGTCCCGTGTTATAAGTGTTGGTTTATCAGCCGTCAGATCTGCAACACAATGGTGTGGTAATTCTTGAGGTTTAACAGAACCCACATAGGTGTCAGGACGCTTCCTAATATGCCCTAAATGGTCAGTTTTCTCGTATTTTCGTTGATTCGGTGATTTATGAGACATTTTCCATTTCAATCCCTACTTTTTAAATTCATTTTATGTTAAATGAATTTACAACCTTAAACATCGGTTCTATTTTCATGAAGTTCTACAAATTTTGCCAGAATATTTTGCAATCTTTCTGGAAACTTTGTCATATCGAATTTGAGCCCAGACTTAAGAGTTTTTCCGTCAAAAGGGAGTGTATGTTGATTGATTTCGGGATTCTTAATCTGATAGGCTTTAATAAGAGCATAAATCAATTCATGTGCATCCCTATCGAATTTCTTGATCTTTTGTGAAAGATCTAACTGAATCTCCGGTGTCAAAGACACAACTTCATTAGAAACTAAATTATTTAGTGAATCATACAATGGAAATTTGGTAGTCATTTTTTTATAATTATGGAATTATAAAAATCACTTTGAAGGATAAGCCGAATCGAAACCCGGATAAGATACAGCATCACGTTTCCCGGAATTTTTAGGTCTTCCTATGGTGTAACCGGGAATGGCTACTGAATTATTTGCTTTGGTTTTAGCAACATTACTTTGCGGTTTCTTATTTTTAGACATTTTCTTGGCAATTTCTATCACGAATCTTTTGATTTCTTCCATCTCATGTGGACCATCATATCTCATAAAAGGCTCACCATTGACGTGTAAAATCATCAAAGGTACGTATTTGATAGGAGACTTTGTAGTGGAAGATTTGGTAACAATTCCTTTATTCTGGCTTATATTAACCATAGCAAATGTACAACCCCCCACTGTATTGGGAAGCTTTTTAAAGACGGGGATTAAAGTCTGACAATGTTGACACTTTGTAGAATAAAATAATACTAGTGAATATCCCTCAATTCCCACTGAAAGAGTTTTACCTTTTTGTGTTTCTTTAACTGTAAAGTCGGTTTCATTTAAATAAAATAATCCAGAGCTCATTTTCTATGACTATTGTTTCTTAAAATTAATTTAATAGTTTTCTGTGATACAAGAAATGGAAGGAATAGATATATCCAAAACTAAAATTCCCGATTTCGGTCCCCTAAGTTTGTCCTGGTTTAAGCCTATGTATATAGACGATGAAAAATGGTCAAATGTTATAAGTTATGTCTGGGCTCAATTACTATGTTTTGATGTTTACAAGGCAATAGTGAAAAATTGGAAAACGGGATTTCCTAATTACTTGAAAACGTTTAAATACGATCACAATAACAAAAAATACTATAAGCCAACACAGGTGCAAAAAAATGAACTTCAAATAAAATCCGGTGTAGAAACTTTAAAATTATTCAATCAAACTCTAGAAGAAAGTATTACCGGTTTAGAAACTTTTTCCCAATTGCTTCAAAATTGGAATTCTATAAGCGACCCGGATTTCAACGCATCTAAAATATTTGTAGATATGAAAAAATCACTTCAATCTGCATTAGATGAAAAGAATAGAAAGAAAAATGATGAAGATGAAGATGATGAAGATGAATCCGCTTCTAAAAGGAAAGCATTTGTCCAATTTTTTAACCAATTACCATTTGCTGCAATGGTTGGTCACTCGCTAAAAAGTGGTGGTAAGAGAATTAAAACCGACATTTTATCTACACTGTCCGAAGATGAAGAATTTGATATAGAAGATCCCGATATTAGAGAAGCTATAATGACTATTTTCGACGACAGCATTGCTGAAATAGTATCAGAAAAAGAAGAAGTCGAAAAAGAAATACTTTCTAGTCAACAAGAATTGAAGAAAATAAAAGAAAAGGAATATTTTTCAAGAGGAGAACTGAAAGAAACTTGGAAACAATTACCCAAAAGCGAAAAGAAGAAATTCGAACATTCCTTGAAGGAAGAATTTTTAAATATGATGTATCGGTGTAGACTTTCCAAATTCAAAGAGTATTTAACAATAGTCTACAAAAATGTAGTAGAAAATGATAAATACAGAAATTTGTTGATGCAAAGTTTACCAGATTTACAAAACTATTTTGACACGGGTCAAATCAAGTTAAACCGTTTAATTTACATAGATCCTTTTAATTTCAAAAAACCTTTATTAGGAGTCGGGATAACTCCTAAAGCTAATGTTCTCAGGGGGGATAATAATGTTGGTAGAGTTTTAATGGACATTCGTAGAGAACTTGTTTTCAAAAAGAAAGAACATTTAGACGAGAAAGTTCTTGAAAAGTCTCTGAATACGAAGAAAAGATTTCTCTTAGCCCACGGGAAGTTGTATGATTTACTCAAACGTCGTGATATCAAAGAATTTGTTTCACTCAATACTGATCAAATTATACAAAGATTAAACGATGGGTATAGAGTTCAAACGCCCAACAGGAGTTATTTTGTGTATCCAGATTGCAATAAAATGGATTGTAATAAATTGACATTGGAGAATGTCAAAGAATTATTACGAGAATTAGGTCTCGAGGATATTGAGATACAAGCTTTTAGCAAGACAAGGCCTGATTTTCCCGAATTAAATGAGTGGTCGATAGATTTCATTTATGATAAAAATATCAATGGAGTTAGAACAATATTTGATTATGAAAAGAATAATCCGGGAAATTTAGCTAACTTTGTAAGAAAGCAATATTTACGAAACTTGTATAACGTTCAAGTGGAAGAGGAAAAAATGACCATCGTTAGAGCTGTATTGGAATTTTTATATATTTCTGATACCAAAAATAGAGTAAAAGAATCCGAAATGGAGGCGATAATCACACAGGAATTAAGTGATTTGCCTAGTTTAGAACTCGCTGCTTTGATTGAAGTTTTAGATAAAGCATACATCAGCGAACAAATAGAAGCAGTTGTTTTAGGAAACTGCGATGTTTGTGAAAAACTAGTGAGTGTAGATGATGTTGATTTAGATATCAATGAATATATCAAATATGCATTAGATAGAGATGTCAAGGTGGGTAAACTTATAAGTCGAGTCAGAAAGGCACAAGTGGACGAAGCAGAAAGATGGAAATTTTTAAAACAAACAGTTAATGAAACACCCATTGCTCCCGATGTTGAGATTAACATCGATGAAGATGTATTATTGAATCCACGTGATCTTCATATCGCTTCTTTGTTTGAAGGATCCGCACCGGGCGTAGCGGGAGCTACCGCGCTGTCTGATGAGATTGAAGAAAATATAGCTCAATTATATCAACCACACAATAGTGGAATAGCGTCCAGTTCCAAAATGGGTGGAGATATTGTATTTTCGAGTGTCCCAGGGCAATACCGCCCCTTTGAGTTATCACCAACTGCTCCTATAACATGTACGATTGACTATTTCAAATTCCCAACCGTTTTACATGCCGTTTGTTATTTATGGTTTACACGCGAGTTTAAAATCCCGAGAGAACAAAGTTATCAAATGTTATTAAAAGAAAATTGGAGAGATTTATTGATTTCATTAAGAATGTTTGAAGATATCAATGAAATACCATTCAATGAATTCAAAGCCGGTCTAGAATCCAGAGGACTTACAGAAATCGCCGAAGATATCGAAGAACGTCTTAATAAGTTAAAAGTCTCTGGGATGCATCTTTCAGTCAGTCCACAATCTACAACTAATGATTTAGGTGATTTACCTATTTCTAGATCTCTATTGAAACATGAACTATTGGTCAGATTATTGGATTCTGGTAAATATGAAGAAAATCCATTTGTCACTTGGGATATAGCTTATAAGATTTTAGTAGAAATGATGGATAGAAAGATGTTCGAAACCGCTGAAAAAGCGCTTAATAAAGCTCATGATATCAAATTTGGCACAGGAAAAATGAAACATCTTCTTACACGCACTGGTAGTAGTGTTCTTTATCATGGAGATAGAGAAGATCCAGTGTTAGGAATAGGATCTGATAAAAACGGATTAAATCTTGCTGGACTTTCGTTAATGAGATTACGACAAGCCCTGAGAGAACAATCGAGTGATATTTTAGAACCAGATGATCAAACTTCGGAAGAATTAGTTTCATTGTTTACTACCAAGCTTAATTTATTCAACGACCTGTTACAAATTCTTATCAATAATTTTGAAGATTTGGATCTAGCTATTAAACTTGCAAGGGGATTTTTAGTACTGTACAAAGTGAATTGTGGTTCTGGTGAAGGTGCTCCATTTAAAATTACTAGTAAACTACAATATGTTGTTAAGAATATTTCAAACAAACACAATGAGAGATATAAAAATATTAATGGTTTGCTTTGGGATTATATCAAAATCATGTATGGTCAATATGTAAGAGCGGTTCAAGAAAAACCGATGATTTCGCCTGAAAAGTCCTGTATGTTTGATGTAAACGAGAAAAATATACCCAAAGATACAGAAGCAAAAGCCAATGTTATTTTGACCAAACTTTTAAGATGCCTGTTGGTAGAGTTTGATTCACAAGATAAAATAGATGAAATAGATAAAATAGCACAAGAAATTGTCTCCTCTAATAAGGGGCGTGCCAAATACATAGGAAGTCTCAAATTAAGACATTTATCTCAGATACAGCGAGATCAAATAATTAATGGAGAAGTAGAATATTATGATATGTAAAATCATGTATCAATATTTCATTTCAACGAATGAAATATCTAAGAAAAATATTACAATAGACAAATGGAATCAGTCCCACGAAGAGATATTTGCACACAAAATCATTGGGTAAATGTGTATAATCCTGTTGAACTGCTAGGAATGAACAGTAAGAATATACCAAAGTCCAAATTCAATCGCTT
>Ga0315331_10001538_pt1 | contig 17287 bp, 13 predicted proteins | sample M160m34915metaG_FD_203456 | JGI IMG/M metagenome (GOLD analysis project Ga0315331, IMG submission 203456) | Ammonia-oxidizing marine archaeal communities from Monterey Bay, California, United States - M1 60m 34915 | ecosystem: Environmental > Aquatic > Marine > Intertidal zone | place: USA...
GTGGTCCAGTTGCGGTATTCGCTGGCCGACGACGTCGCTAACGCAATCAATAGTTTTCTTTCCGGGAACACGGGCGATCAGCCGCAGGGGGCAGCCCCCGGGCGACAGGGACAGGTTCCAAATCGTGTGGTGGCCGAAAAGACGACCAACAGTCTGCTTGTTCGAGGCAGCGAAGCGGAAATATCCAGCATCTGTCAGATCATCCAGCAACTGGACAGAGCTCCTCGTGAAGTGCAGGTGCAGGCACTGCTGGTTGAGGTTCAGTTGGGAAACACACACGAATTCGGTGTCGAAATTGGTCTTCAGGACTCAGTCCTGTTTAACCGCAGTGTGATTGACAACATTCTTACAGTCGATCAGACCACGACCACCGTGGGCGGCACTGTGACCAATCAAAACATTATTTCTCAGACTGCGGCTCCAGGGTTCAATTTCAACAATCAGCCACTGGGAAACAACGTTGCAGTCAGCCCCGGTCTGATCGGCAGTCAGGCGCTTTCGGGTTTTGGTGTCGGTCGGGTCAACGGAGACCTTGGCTTTGGAGGGCTGGTACTTTCGGCTGGTTCCGAGAATGTGAATGTGTTGCTGCGAGCACTGGATGCTAATTACAACATTGACGTGCTGAGTCGTCCACAGATTAGAACGCTGGAAAACCATGAAGCTCTGATTCAGGTCGGCCAGCAGGTTCCTGTTGTTGACGGGGTCTCCGTGACTGCCGTCGGCAGTGCGAATCCGGTGATTCGACAGGACCAGGCCGGAATTATTCTGAAGGTGACACCTCGAATCAGCCCCGATGGCCGAGTTCTGCTGGACGTTAACGCAGAGAAAAGCGCGTACAATCTGACTCCGGGTACGGGCATTCCGATCTTCACGGATGCTTCGAACGGAAATGTGATCGAAGCCCCGATCAAGGACATTACAACCGCGGAGACGACCGTTAGTATTCAGTCCGGTCAGACAATCGTATTGGGCGGAATGATCACCGAGGACACGATCAACGTGAGTCGGAAGGTTCCGTGGCTGGGTGATATTCCCGTAGTCGGTCGAGCATTCCGCTACGATCTGGTTGACAACACTCGTAAGGAACTTCTGGTCTTTCTGACACCGGTTGTTGTCGAAAGCGATGGTCATTCAGACATCCTGAAACAGCAGGAAATATCCAGAATCCATATGCCACATACAGCGTGGGAGTTTCTTGACAACAATATTCATGGATTAACGGCGACTGGTTGCGAGCATTGTGGCAGCGATGGGAAATGTGCTGTTCACGGCCACATTGGCACAGACGGCGCCGATGAATCTGAGGCTTATGATGCCGCCGGTCAGCAATCGAGTGATTACGAACCCGGACTTGTGCCTCAGGCGAGCGAAGGGAATGCCAATCCCGCGGCTCTGGTGCCCGGTCCTGTCCCCCAGGCGATTCAGCCGGGGGAGCATGGTCAACCGCCGTTGATCCCGTTTTCACTGCCTCCGCAGTCACCACCTCTGAGCCCACCACCTCAATCGCTGTCGCCAACCGGAAGTTCGGCGTATGAACAGTCTCCAGCGACAGGTGATGATGAGCCAGAGCTGCAGAACCCATTGCCGCAGGAATTCAGCCCGATACCACCCACACCTGTTTCAGCAGACGTGTCAGCGACCCTGCGTTCGGTGCCTTCGCAGTCACAGATTTCTGCAACGGCAGGGAATGAGATGAACGGGGGGCAGATGGTGCACCACACGGGCTACAGTGTGCCTCGTTTTCCGCGATTCGGATCCGGCCAGATGTCCTCCCGTGCCAGAGGTAACGGTGTTCCTCCATCCTGGCGGCCGATGCGTTCTTACCGCGGGGTTGTGTCCGGCCAGAGACTGGGCCGGTCCACCGGGATTGCACCGATCAATCACTCAGTAATGTCTGAATCGTCTGTTGCAGAGTAGACACCCACTGCAGAAAGATTGTGGTGACTGCCCCCCAGGAAAAACCGAGCGGTGAATGACAGCCACTGTTGTTCGTTCGGCAGAGCTGCTTTCGTCAGACTAATAACCGTTGATCTGATTTTCAGGACAGACCGATATGAAGGTTGCCATTACCGGAGCAACGGGATTCGTTGGCCGTTACATCGTCAGGAAGATGCACGACGTTGGTAACTCATGTCGCTGCTGGTTTCGCTCAGAAGACAATTGTTATGAGGCACCCACATCTGCTGACACGCTTGAGTGGACGCACGGAGAACTCGGGAACCAGGCCGCATGCGACGATCTTCTGACGGGTTGTGATGCGGTTGTGCATTCCGGTCTGCATCGTACAGGAGAACAGTTTCGAGGCGGTGAAGGTGATGTCGCTGCGTTTGTCCAGAAGAATGTCGTTGGCACAATTCAGCTCATTGAAGCCGCTCGACGTGCGGGTGTCCGTAAGTTTGTGTTCATCTCAACGTGTGCTGTCCACGAAAAAATACTGGATGACCGGCCGCTGGATGAATCTCACCCGCTATGGATGACAACTCATTATGGAGCGCACAAAGCGGCTGTTGAACAGTTCGTGCACAGTTATGGGTTTGGCGTGGGTTTCCCCATATGTGCGCTGCGGCCGACTGGTGTTTATGGCCGACACCATGAGCCGCATCGCAGCAAATGGTTTGAATTGGTGAAGCGGGTCGCAAATGGTAACGCATTTGAGTGCCGTGGCGGGGGGAAAGAAGTTCACGCCGCGGACGTTGCTGAAGCCGTTGATATTCTGCTGCATTCGAACGACAACGCAGGTGAAGTCTACAGTTGCTACGACCGATACGTTTCGCAATATGACATTGCTGTAATTGCCCGGGAACTGTCCGGGTCGGACGTGGAAATTCCCGGAAAGTCAGCGGTTCCCAGACATCAGATTGTCAGCGACAAGATCAAGGGACTGGGAATGCAGTTTGGCGGAGAGTCGCTTCTGAAGCAGACGATACAGGAGTTGATCGACGCATCCCGCTGAGATCATTCACCGTCAAACGGTGACGCTGACGATGCCTGCCGTGAGTCGCCGTGCAGATCTTTCTCAAGGGTGTCGGTAAATCGCTTTGCCAGACTCAGACCGACGCCGTCTTTTGTAAGAAACACAACACCGTCAATCAGCGACACCTGACGCAGCGTCCTCGGCAGGTTCAATTGATGCCACTTCAATGCGATTGCTGTGGCATCCACACGTTCCGACTTCTTCAGCAATAGTCTCAGCACTTTACCGCAGTTTGCGATGTTGATCTGTCGGACTTCATCGATGCGATTAAAGACATAAGACGCGGTCCAGAACATTCGTGGTACCACCATCATGATGCCAAGAATTCGCTCAGGTATGGACTGATCAGATTCAAGACTTCCGATCGCATAGGTCCATACGCTCGACATTGTCGGAGCGACCCGAATCGTGACGGTGTTGTCGTCAATCTGAAGCTTGTGTCGCCCGTCACACAGGGTCCGTGGTGCCGTCCGGAAGATGTACAGACCCATTCCGCCGAAAACCGCCAGGACGATGGTCGCTGCCAGTAATCGACTTCCATATCCGGCAGACAACGCCAGATAAAGAAGCCCTCCCTGTAAAAGGAATGCCAGCAGGCCCAGGCAAGCCATGGCCACACAGGCACCGATTGTAATCTTTGCCTGGAATTCCACTTTGCTGGACAGCCAGGTGTTGAATTGTTCTTTCTTCATGATGAGTGATGCTACTGGAATTTCGGCTGGCTTCAATGCGACGGTCAGAGCTCGGGCCTCTGGCGACGTTACCCGAGAATTTCGCGGCGATGACTGACGTAGTCCCATACGACGAAGCGATCCAGATCACTGCCTGCTGTGAAGAACACGCGACCACCCGTACTTTCCGCCAGTCGGTGAGCAAACTGGACGTCTTCGTGAGATTGCGACCAGCTGGGCAGCAGGAAAATATTGATCGTGATGTCTTCGCGATTGCACAGCATGCCTTCCCGCATCGTCGCCTTTTCTGTTTCCGTGTCGGGGGGGTACAGCATGTACAGGTCACTGCCTTCAAAATGAGCCGTTGGCAGCCCATCGGTAATCAGTATGACCTGACGGTTGGGCGTGTCCTGCACGGCCAGAAACTGACGAGCCATCTGCATTCCATGCTGGATATTTGTGAAGTGCGGCGGGACCTGCATTTCACTGATATCGTCACGACTCATGTCTGCTCGCAGCCGTACGACGGGATTGGTGATGGTCGGGATCTTTGGCAGCAGCGAAATCAGATCGCCCGGTGGCACGACTTTGGCAAACGTCGCAACCTCAATGAACCGCAGGAAATCGCCGGGGTACTCGCCCGTGATCAATCCATTCAGCGCCAGAGCCATTCGTTTAACGTTTACGTATTGTCCTTCGTAGCGCATGGAACCGCTCATGTCCATCAACACAACGGTCGCGCACTTGGGGTTATTTCGCGTCCTGTGGATTTCGATGTCGTCCTGTCGCAGATGGATCGGACGTTCCCGCCCCTGCCTCAGCATGGCGTTGATCATGGTCTGAGGGATGTCCATCTGAGCGACCGAATCACCAAACTCATAGGGCCGTGTCCGCTGAGTCTCCACGGCCCCGTCGCCATCAACCGGACCCTGATGTCGACCGGACTTTGAAGCTTTCATATTGCTGAAGATGCGTTCCAGCAGTTTGCCCTGAAACAGTCGGTACGCTTTGGGAGACAGATGGGCCTTGCCATCCTGACCCGCCACGCCCTGACTTTCCATTATATCCTTCAGGTACTGCTGTACCTGTTCCTGAAACCGGCTGATCTTTTCAATCGCGTCCGCATCGGCAAACTCGGAAAGTTCATCCAGGTCAATAATGGCCAGCTGAGCATTTTCTTTGGCGTCTTCGAGTTGCTTCAACAACTCGTCGATCTTCTGCAATTCCTCCAGCAGCTCAATCGCCTGCGGAATCGTCATCGATTCCCGACCGGTGAAATTATATTCCGACGCGAGGTGATCGATCTGGTACTTCTGGCCCAGCGTTTCCATGAGCCTTAGAATCTGCGATGCGAATCGCGGATCAGACCGTTCTGCCTGATACCACAGATGTTCCAGCTGATAAATCTGTTCGTCCCGGACAGCTCGGTTGAACAATTTCGAAGGCTTGTCAGACGGGCGTGCCGCCTGAACGTCCTTTCGATACTTTTTTGCGACTCGGTTCTGAACCGTTTTCGTTTCGTATTTTGCCAGAATCCGTTGTTTGCGTTCCTCCAGCATCCGGATCAGTTGATCGAGCGAGGGACCGAGTCCGGCAAACTGTCCAGGATCCAGTCGAATGGCATTGGCAATTTCTTCCTCAGAGAACTCGCGCATGGAACCGAACTGCAGCATGTGTTCGAACACCGGCGACACCAGGTCCGGCGGCGGTTCGCCGGCCGACGGAAATTTACCCGGATCGTACTTCTGATACGTATGAATGATTCCGCCACGGTGCGGATTTTCGTCGGAGGATGACATCGGAGCCGATCGCTGAAAAGTTGATCATGGAGATCGTGGAGATCGTGGTAGCCGATTATACACAGAAGTTGGTGATCGTCTTTCAACTTGGCCCGGTAAAACGAAGCTCCGGTGCATCCGAAGCGAGGAGATGTTCCGGCGCGTTGGCCCTCTCCTCACTCTGGCTTGACGCTATCAGCGGAAGAGCGATATTGAATTATGATGAATCAAAGGCATCAAAGCGGTGTGAATACTTACCGCTGCCACGCTATGCCTCGGTGCGTCCTCGAAGCTAAGATCACGACCGTCTTTCACATCAAACAAACGTTCGTGCTGATGACGCAGCAGCAGGCCCGAGGTACGTCACGCATATGGCAGCCAACCTGACTCCGATGTACTACAAGGCCGAGCGCGACTATCGTCGTGCGCAGACGGTGGCTGAGCAGGTGGAATGTCTGCAGCTGATGCTGCAGCTGATGCCCAAGCACAAGGGGACGGACAAGCTTCAGGCGGATGTCAAGACCCGACTCAGCGAAGCCCGTCAGAATCTGAAGCAGCAGGTCAACACACCAAAGACCGGACAGGCGTATCGGATCCCGCGGCAGGGGGCAGGGCGAATTGTGATTCTTGGCGGGCCGAACTGCGGCAAGAGTCGGATTTTGAAGGAATTGACGCGCGCCGAACCCGAGGTGGCTCCGTTTCCGTTTACCACTCGTGAACCGCTTACGGCGATGATGGAATACGAGGGAGTGCAGATTCAACTGGTCGACACGCCGCCGATTACAGTGGGCCAGCTGCAACCATGGTTTCTGAATCTGGTACGTACGGCGGACGCTGTGCTGCTGATGTTTGATGGATCGTCGGACGATGCCCCGGAAGAAACACTGGCAGTGGTTCAGGAGTTCGAAAGTCGAAAAACACGATTTGCGAAATTTGGTGGCTTTGCCCCGGATAACTTCTCGATCATCAATGTGCCATCAAGACTTGTGATTACCCACGCTTTAGACGTGGACTGTCAGATGCGGTCATTGTTGCTGCATGATTCCTGGGTGGGGTGTGTGCCAGCCCTTAGTGTGGAACTGGGTGATGAGCATTTCATCGGCAACCTGAAACGGCTGTGTTTTGAATTGCTGAACATCATCCGCGTATTTACGAAGTCCCCGGGAAAACCCGCAGACATGGCGGCTCCGCTGACCATTGCAGACAATGGTACGGTTGAAGATCTGGCCCTTGAGATTCATCAGGACCTCGCCCGAAACCTGAAACATGCTCGCCTGTGGGGACATGGTGACCATGATGGGCAGATCGTCGGGCGAGATTATCAGCTTCGCGATGGAGACGTAGTTGAGCTACACTGCTGACTGTGAAGTGAACAGCATCCGGAAGCAGGCAACCGAAACACACATTCATGCGGGAACTTACGACTCTTTCCAACGAAGCTCATGCCCGCCGACTATCCGCATTTCTGGCGACTGAAGCTGTCGAAGCCGGATTTGACGAGGAAAACGACGGGTGGATCATCTGGGTTCACAATGAAGATGATCGCGATACAGCTGAGCAGATCCTGAGGGAATTCGAAAGCGACCCGGACCATGAGCGTTATGCAGCTGCTGAACGAAAGGTGAAACATGTTTTTCGGGAAGCCGAGCGTCTGCAAAAACAGGCGAAAAAACAACAGGATCGTCTGAAGAAGCGGTCGGGGGGATCATGGTGGCATTGCTACCCCGCTACCTACATCATGATCGGGCTGTGCGTTCTAGTGTCGCTGGTCTGCACGGACTGGAATGCACTGAAGATGGGGCTGTGGGGTCCGCAGTTGTGTAACAACCCGGAATCAAGACTGTTGCAGAAAATGGGTGTCCAGACGCCGCTGGCCATTCCCGGCGATGATGGGACCCTGATTCCCGTCAACCTGCCAGTGCCACGATTCCCTAAGAAAAACCTGACTTTGGGAATCGTCGGCAATGTTCTTCTTGCGAAGACTCTGCTGACGATTGAAGCCGTCTCGGTGACGATGAAAAGTGGCGAGGTCTGGCGTCCCATTACGCCAATTTTCATCCACTACGGTCTTCTTCATATCCTGTTTAACATGATGTGGCTGCGTGGTATGGGCATGGGAATTGAGTTTGTGCGCGGCACATCTCGATTTGTTGGGCTGTGCCTGATTCTGGCAGTGACCTCAAATATTGGCCAGCTGTTCTGGAGTGGACCATTCTTTGGGGGAATGTCCGGAGTCGTTTTCGGACTGATCGGATATGTCTGGATGAAAGGAAGAACTCAACCGACGCTCGGTATCGGATTACCACAGCAGACCGTTGTCTTTTGTTTCTTGTGGCTGTTCCTATGCATGACAGGAGCGTTTGGACCGGTCGCAAATGCCGCACATTTGGTCGGATTCATAATGGGGATTCTGATCGGTGCCCGACAGGCCGTGTGGAAGAAACTGCCGTTCACGGGGTGATGCCGTGAATGCAGACAGAACGATCTTCTATTCAATTCCGTTGCTCTGCGGCTATAATTGAGCCTCACGTGTGGGACTAAGGTGACGCGTATTCACAGTGCAGGAACTTCATGCGATTTACTACCGGAAATTAAAATGACCGACATCACACCATCTGATGACGTACCGGACAATCACGAAGTCCCTGTGGCAGCAAGTGAGTTCGAGCAACTGCCCGATCTCCAGCAGATGAGCCTGCCGGCCGAGTTCTGGCTGTTCATCAAAGAAGAAAAGAAGTGGTGGCTGACACCGATCATTCTGGTGCTGCTGGGCGTCGGTGCGCTGGTTGCGCTCACTTCCACGGGCGCGGCACCGTTTATCTACACTCTGTTTTAAGCCAGTGATGATGGTGATGTGACTGCCTTGGAACGCCGGATCTATCGGCGTTCGCTGCTGGGCGCCAGCAGTTCAAGAGCGTCGAGTCCGTCAAGCTCCTGATAGGGACGGACACTGGCATACCAACCGTGCCACGTTCTGTAGGCCTTTGTCCGCCAGGCGTTCGCTCGCACAACTTTTTGTGCTTCCGACGACGTCCTTGGCCCGTCCAGAGGGTCCACCTTCAGTCCGAATCCGCCAGGTTTTCTGGAGATGTATCTCAGTGCCTGCAGTGCTTCGCTGTTTACGCCAACATTTGGATCTCGTAACCCCTGCAGCATCAGAGGAATGAGCGAAAAATCCCCCGTGCGGCCCAGAGCAAAAAATGCGGCCTGCCGGTTTGTAGCGTCGGGATGTTTAAGCAGTTTCTTCAGCAGATCGATCTGTCCGATCAAATCCTCTTTCGAACCAAACTGAATCTTTTCAACAAGGTCGTCGGGATTAACGTCCAGCTTGTCAAGGTCGGCGTTTTCCATTGCCGCCAGCAGTTCATCCAGCGGCCCGATGTCCTTTTTCTTTTTCTTGTCGCCGAATAACTCGGACGCGTCACGGCCGCCCATCATCACTCCGCCGGAGTATTGCTTATCCAGAATCTGTTTCGTGGATCTGACGAAATACAGTATTGCAAGCGACGTACCGACGGTCTGGTTGGAAAACGTATTGAAACTTCCGTCCGATTGCTGCAGAGAAAGCAGGCCATCACCGTAGGTCGTGAACCAGCCCTCCTTTAGGTCTGCCAATGCAGAGGCTCGTTCAAGAGTGTAGTAGAAATAAATTTTGTGGGCGGCCTTGCTTACGGGTTCAAACCTGGCGTTATTCCATGATATTCCCCGACTCACGATGTCGTCCAGGTTGCCTGCTGAGCTTCTGGCAGAGTAGTCCGGATACACAGACCCATTCTTGCTGACGGACGGATCGTCTACTTCTGCTTTTGCAAGCACACCGAATTTTTTTGGATCCTCGGCCGCGGCCTTTCCCCTGTAGCCTTTTGGCCCATGCAGCATTGTTCGGCATACAGCGACCGTTCCCGCCCCCGCAAGCGTCATGTTGTGAGTCGAAGCGCCGCCCCCGGGCCCCTTGGTTGTTCCCGGCCGGTATCCCCAACCGCCGTCACTGTTTCGACCACTTGCGTAGAAAGCAGCAGCACGGTCGAATGCGCCGGGCGAAACATCGCATCCCACACGTTTCGCAGCCCACAGTGCAAGGATGCCGTACTGGCTCATGCTCACATCGCCGGGCTGTTGAGCTCCATCGCTCCAGGAACCATCAGCTCGTTGCACGGACTCAACATATCGGGCGATATTTTGCAGTCCTGTAAGGTAGGTCTCCGGATCGCCGGAGTCCGCCAGCAGCATGGCATCGACTCCTGCCAGGTAGATGTGGTCATATCCACTGTAGCCGCTGGCTTCAGCGCGTTCATTAGCGATTTTAATGCCTTCTGCAACAACCGGATCGTTGACTTTGACACCGGCCTTCAACAATGCATAGGCCGCCAGTGTTTTGTCTCGCTCACCAATTTTCTCACGGTTGGCCTGTAGGTAGCCGACGCTCTTGGCAACGGCTACATCAAATCGAGGCACTTTTGTAGACTTCAGTTTCCCGAATATCCGGGGCTGTCCTGCTAATATGCAACACAAAATGGCGAACGAGGCAACAAAACGCATGGACGCGGCCTTCTGGCTGGGCGATGAGACAAGCGTGAGCTTCTTCAAGATCTTTGATAGTATCTTCGGTAGTCGAGGCAGTCAAAGTCAAAACGGGACCGTCAATGTTTGATAATTCAGAATCGTACGTTCTGATCACCGGTGGTGCGGGATTTCTGGGGGCACATGTCGTGCGGTCGGTGCTTCAGGATTTCCGCTACGACGGCCTGTCAGTTTTGGTTATTGACGACCTCTCCGGCGGATTCCTCGAAAATCTGTCGGACGATCCCAGACTGGAGGTCCGTCAGATCAGTATTGTTGATTCAACGGCGGTGGAGGGCGTCTTTGCGGACTTCAATATCAAGTTCGTGTTCCATCTTGCAGCATATGCGGCAGAGGGGTTGAGCCATTTTATTCGACGCTTTAACTATCAGAATAATCTGATTGGCAGTGTCAACCTGATTAATGCTGCCGTCGTTTCGGGCGTGGAACATTTTGTCTTTACCAGTTCGATTGCTGTTTACGGTGCAACACAGGTGCCTATGACAGAAGATACGGTGCCGTCTCCCGAAGATCCGTACGGAATCTCCAAATTGGCAGTCGAACTGGACCTGCGAGCCGCCAATGAGATGTTCGGGCTGCCGTTTACCATCTTTCGGCCTCACAACGTATACGGCGAATTTCAAAACATTGGAGATCGATATCGCAACGTGGTCGGCATCTTCATGAATCGAATTATACAGAAACAGACGTTGCCGATCTTCGGCGATGGCACACAGCAACGTGCATTCACATATGTTGCGGATCTGATGGGGCCGATCACGTCCGCTCCGTTTGTGTCCGAAGCGGCGGGCCAGGTCTTCAATATTGGTGCCAGTCACCCAGTCAGCGTACGCAGCCTTGCAGAGCTGATCTGCGAAGAATTTGACGTGTCTCCGAACATCGAGTTCCTGTCTGCCCGCAACGAAGTGCACATCGCGTGGTCAGATCATACCCGTTGCGATCATGTCTTTGGAAACACCCCGGATACAACGCTGGCCGAGGGTGTTCATCGTATGGCCGAGTGGGTACGAAGCGTGGGGCCGCGAACCAGCAGCAACTTCGGCAGCATTGAGATAGAAAAGGGACTGCCACCCAGTTGGAGAAACTGATTATTTGGTCACCAGCTTTGTCAGCGCATCCCGCAGTCTCGGGTAGTTAGCCTGAATCGAATATTTTTCCGTCACGGTGAGTCTCCCTCGCTCGCCCATTCTGCGGCACAGGCGCGAGTCCTGCAGCAGAGTACGGAGTGCGTGACACCATTCTGTTGTCTCTTGAGCGACAAAACCGTTTCGGTTCTCGTCAATGATCGCAACGTTGACCCCAACCGGAGCAGCAATTCCCGGCACTCCCACGGCCAGATACTGAATCAGTTTCAGTCCGCACTTATAAGTGTCCCATTCCTGGTCCGGAAACAGGGGCATCAGGCCGATGTCGAAGGATTGAATCTGCTTCACTTCATTTTGCGGCTGCCATGGTTCGTGAACGACGTTGACGCCATCCAGGTTGATGTCACTCAATGGCGACATGTCGGGAACGACCACGCGAAATTCGAAGTCAATGTCGCGAGCTACAGTTCGCAACGCCTCGGCGACGACCTCTATGTATTTCAGATTCCCCGTAGTTCCCATCCACCCAACCACGGGGGCCGGGCATCCGCCACTGACGGCGTTTTGTATCTCGTAGTCAACCATGTCAACACATGTGGGGATGAGCAATGTGCTGCCATTATCGGGTTGGACTTTCTCGACCAGGAACCGATTGCCACAGACGACCAAATCCGCCATGTTCAGCAGTCGGTCGAACTTTTGTGGGTGACGCAGGAACACGGCGTCGTCCAGATCCAGCACAAGTTTTCCACAACACCGTTTGAAACGTTGTTCGAAGTCCGTCGTGGCGTTATCAAATATTTCCCGATCGATGAATACAATGTCAAAACTGGTCAACTTCGCGCGCAGCCAGTGCCACCATCGCACACTACGCTTCAGAAGTTGACTGGGTCGGAACCCCATCCAGGGAAAGTAGTCGTACTTCTGAGGAAAACTGTTCGCCACAACACACGTGTGGCCCTCTGCTCGAAAGTGACGCACGTACGGCAGAATGCGAAACCGCGACGACGGGACTCGTGAACCGGACGACAGAAAAAGAATTTTCACAGGTTGGCACTCGTTTCGTTGTTGCACTCATTCGATGTTGTCAATGGGCGTTCCGCTGTTATTGTCAGACGTCCGCCCTGCCGACAAATCGCCATCAGGTGCGCCAACGGGCTGATCGCCAGCTGAATCCACAGTCTTGGACTGTCCGGATACTTTCGAAGACGTGCGCCGATGTTCTTTGTCAGTGAGAACCGTCCAAGGAAGACTCCAAGGCTGCCAATGATGTACAGCACATTTCTTTGATGGATGACCCTGGTGTTTACGAATCCGCTGGTCTTAAGGACGTCCCGAACACTGGACGGCGTGAAGTAGTGCAGGTGTCGAGGTAGCTCCCAGACATACCACGAAGAACGAAACAGCAAGCGTTCCCAGCAACCACCGTTTGGAACGCTGATCAGCAATTGTCCTCCCGGTTTCAGCAGGTCGTGCAGTTGCCGCAGTGTCGTGACTGGATCCACGACATGTTCGACCACCATCCACGCGGCAGCACAGTCGAAGGATGCTGCGGGCAACGACACATCGTCAAGGACACCAGTGTGCACGTTAAAGCCACATTCGCGTGCCTTCTCAGAAGCGATTTTGCCGGGCTCCACACCGACAACATCCCATCCGATGGCAACAAGCTTCGCAAGATATCCACCGGTCGCACATCCGAGTTCCAGGGCTCTTGGCGGGACAGCGTTTTCGCTTTCTAATGGTCCACGGGGCAGCAGCTGTCCACGATCATTGGTAAGCCAGTAGTACAGAGACTTTAGTCCGGGAACATATCGCAGAGGCAGAAACCGCAGATACCACGGGGTGTCTGATTGAGCTTCTGAACTGTCGCCGCTGACCGTCGGCGGCGTCGAAACGTGCGGCCCGTAGTATTCCGGATAACAAAGATGTAGTGTGTCTGATGTTGGCCGGGGGTTCATAAAAACGTGTTTGCATTTCCCACACCGCGCGATCGAATATGTGCCCGGCACTCCGCACAGATGATCAACGGTTTGCAACATCGTGCGTGAGTCCTCTGTTCCGCACAACGGACAGGCCGTTTCCTGCAGGTCGGGGGCCGGCAATGGAATGCTCACGTGGTAGCCTCCTCGGCGTGCCATGATTTTCGGCACGTATACCAAACGAGAATCCATAGCGGCGTTTGCACAACACCAATGCCAAGCAGATAAGCGTATCCACTGCCCACGATTCCGTAGGCTCTTCCCAACCAGAACACCAGCACGGCGACAGTCAGGCTGGAAATGACAGCCGGAATCAGGAACGGATCACGTTTGTGGGCACGCACATAAATATTGGTGCACAGCGCCGGCTGAAAAGCGAAAAAGGCCATGGAAAAAACAGCTGTTGACCAGACGTCGGGTACGCGTGAGGCGATCTGAGTGAAGATCGCGTTCGGGAATTCATTGACCACATAGACACCTGTTGTAAACGTTGCTCCGCCGACAGCAATCAGAATCATCGACAAGCGACTGAGTCGAAAAAATAATCGGTCCAGTTCGGCATAATTTTGTTCGGCAATCAATTGACCGAACAGCGGTCGACGTGTTTCAACCCACGCCATTGATGCGGACTGCATGGCTGTCAACACGGTCCACATCAGCCCGAAACGCCCTCCCATAGCTTCGCCGTGACACTTGAAAATTACCAGCCCGGCCAGGTGTGTGGCAAACCAGTGCAGTGTGCCCTGAATCGCGATACGCCACTGCAGGGGAACGACCTCCGTTTTCCATTCGATCCTGTCTCCCGAATCCCCGTCCCGCAAAGAAGTGAAGAACTGTCCAAATCGCCCACGCACAAGATACGTTTCACCGCACAGCCGAACGGCCGCAGAACCGGATAGTGCCCACAGTCCGAATCCAGTGGACATCATGGTCCAGACAACAGCCGAGCCGGCGACACCCTGCCAGAAGCGGACTTTGTTAATTGTCGGCAGCTGACCACATCCTTCCAGGATTGAACTCATCGGCAGCAGCACCAGCTGCAATCCCGTCAGAACCACAAGCATTGTCCAGGGAGCCGCCCATTCGAACAGGTTCAATCCCGCCGGTGACTCTGCGGCAGGCCAGTTGAAATACACGTAACCGGCGCCGGTGATCGTGACCACAAACACACAGGCCGCCAGCAGATACCATCGCGCAGCTATTCTGCTTAATGATGCGAGCCGCGACAGAGCATCAGGATCTCCCGCAACTCGATTGTCGACAATCTGCAGTTGCGACCATTCGTGACTGGCAACATTGATGATGACAACGTGCAGGCCCAGTTCGACGAAGATCTGCATCGCCAGCAAATAGAAGAAAGCGTAATAGTAGCCCTGTTCTACTTCGGTGAGGCAGAAGACGATCAGCAGCATCGTCAGCTGTCCGGTCAGCAGTTGCCAGCCGCGCGCGGCCACGGCGTAGCCAACCGCGCGGTCGACGCCGAAGCGGGTTCCCAATCGTTCGAGTAAATCGACGCTCACGCGGTCGTCTTAATATCAGGCATTTAATCGGGACAGAACGGCTGAATGTCCCGTGAGCAGGATCGTGCATACAGGAAAGACATTAACAGGCACTTGTTTACGTACGGACTTTTGATGGGGAAACCTGGCGTAAATCACACGGCCGGCGCTGAATTTCGAAATTGTCTCCGGACTGAGATGGTATGGGCAATCGTGCGTGGCGGCCGCCGGAGAATCCGTCCGTCGATGGTACGTCGGCTGATATGCAGCAGTTTTCCGCATCCGACCGTTGATTCGGCAATCAATACATTCCAGATGAAATGGACAACCGGAACAATATGCTTATGCACCGGTGGAGTCCATATCCGCCCACCAGTTTCCACACAGCCACGCCGCCAGAGGGCTGGCAAGCATTACAGCCGCTGCGTCGGTAAACCGTCCCAGCGGCGGACAAATCGGTATGACGACTGCCAGACTGAACACAAGATACGTGAGAGCCAACAGCAATAGAACTTGTGGACTGACTTGTATCACGGATTCGCAATTGCGACGTCGCTTCACGAGAAATCCCGGTCGGCATACGCGGACGAGTGCCATGAATAACAGAGTCAGAATGACTGGGTTGTCGGCAGCGTCCCACAGGACCTTCTTTGCCGCCTGTCGCACGGCCTTGGCCAGCCATACGACGTAGTCCCGTGGATGCAAGCAGATCAACTCCGTCGCTAAACGTCGCAGCTGGGTGTTCACTGCTCGTGCGTCGTGTCCCACGTGATCTTCTGCGGCTGGTGAAAATTCGTGCCAGATTGTGATGTCATAGCGGTCCTCCAGTCGCATGTAGTTCATCTGTGGCAGATTGTCATATTGCCCCGGCGGAAGTTCTCCGGATGCCCGGTACTGCAGGACGGTTTCTGCCGTTGGGCGCAGGTCTGCGGAAAGCTGATGAAGATCGTTCTGACGCAGGAACTGTCCGGCAATGCCCACTTGGTTGTAGCCTCCGAATGAAACGATGCCAAATCGTCCAACAACGCAGTACCGCAGCGATGAATAGGCAAGCACCGGGCCGGCTGTGATGCACAAGGCAAGGAGGACGTTTTTCCAGAGGGGGCGGTTGCCGGTTGTGGGTACTGCCGAATGCATCAGCCAGGTGAGCATTGGCACGAACGGGATGAGAAACAGATAGGTGGGACGAATAAACCAACTGATCGCCGTCGCGACGACAAGACAAACCGTGAGCCATCGTCTTGTTTCAGCGATTCGCCAAAGAGCGAATCCACACACCGCGATTCCAGCGGCAGCGGCGACAGTGTCTGCAGCAATTGTGTCGATATATCCGTGCAGAACCCGCGAATACAACAGGGTACTCGCGGATGCACAGGCAATGACGCGAGACGCTGTAACCTTCCAGACGCCCATAAAGAAGACGAGAATGGCTACCAGGTAAACGACATAATGTGCGAGAGGGACGCTCTTGAATCCCTCAGCAAGAAGATGATTTAACTGCAGAAAAAGCGGGTATCCGGGAGTACGAATATGGTCTAAGGCCGCTTCCATGGAATGAAATGGAAAACTGCTGTACCCAATAGTGTCGTTGACAATGACCGGGGCGAATCTGCCTGTCGCACTCAACCAGATTCCTACGACAAGCATTTGCACAGACAGGATCACGAGCGACGATGACAACCGTTCCTGCGGCTGAGCCATTTGAGATGTCATTGAGTATTCCGAGTTGTGAATCACCAACACCTCATTCCCCGAGGAACTCACGCTGCACCAATTCAAATGCCAGCCGATGTCCGGTTGATGTCCAATGGCCGTCAGCGGGAAAGTAGATCTGTTGTTCCCGGGCAAGTGACTGCCACGATGCCAGCGGGTCGATTACTTTGACGCCTGCTTCCTCACACAGCGCCGCCATGCCGTTTCGGCCGACGTGAAATTGATCAACATCAGCGTCGACCGGATCGAGCAACGACTCTTTCAATGGGATCAGCATAACACACAGTTCAATCCCTCGTCTGTCAAGCATCTCCTTGATTCGGATAAGTGCCCCTCGGGCCTGCTCGTAGCCCCGCCGGACGCAGGGCCGATCATGCGCGGTGGCCTGAACGCGAAATTCGTGAGATGCGATGTAACCAACTTCACCGAATCCAATGAACTCGCCCGACTGAGCCAGACTGTACGGATGCAGGTGCAATGAACACCTAAGGATGTTCCAAACGGCAGAACGCCTGTACAGGAGTGTGCGTGTTCTGGAAAACATTCGCCTTGGCTCCCGTGGCACTGATACGCCACTGTCGGCATCCTGCTGTGCAGCACACACGGACGCCCACAGGCCGCGCGACTGGGGAAAACGAGTGTCGGGAGAGTCACCGGACCGGCGGGCCTGCTTCCATTTGGAGAAAAAACTGTTTTCGATGTAGTCGTTTTCAAAGTGCATCAACAGCACTTTCTTGGGGCTGTAATGTTCTAATGCTTTGCGGAGAATGATCTCGTATTGAAGCGTACCCGTGTTGTTTGATAACCCAAGATTGAAAGCCTGCTTTCCCTGACGCCGATAGTCGTCGATGATACGTCCTGCCAGTGTTTCGGCTTGCTCCACGCCATAACCGGTGGCAAAACTATCCCCCAGTATGATGAAGTCCAGACTGCGTTTTGGGTCGAATTCCTCCGAACGCCAACCCCAGGGCTCCAGACCGGGCAATGCCACCGTCCGAAACTCG
>Ga0315331_10001540_pt1 | contig 17275 bp, 16 predicted proteins | sample M160m34915metaG_FD_203456 | JGI IMG/M metagenome (GOLD analysis project Ga0315331, IMG submission 203456) | Ammonia-oxidizing marine archaeal communities from Monterey Bay, California, United States - M1 60m 34915 | ecosystem: Environmental > Aquatic > Marine > Intertidal zone | place: USA...
TTGGCGCTGGGCGCGGCGGAAATGCGGATTATCTGGCGGAGCGGGCGAAGCAGGATGGCTTCGGTCTTTCCGCGATCGAGCCGGTAAAGGATTCCAGCGCGACGATTTATTCGTCGACCCAAATTCGCAATTGCCTGCGCGACGGAGAGCCTCTGGCGGCGGCGAAACTGCTTGGGCGTCCGTGGGAAATCGAAGGGCGGGTGATCAAGGGTGATCAGCGCGGCCGACAGATCGGATTTCCGACCGCCAATGTGGCTCTTGAAGATTATGTCGAACCGGCGCTCGGTGTGTATGCCGTCTGGGCCGGGGTCGAAGAGGGTGGCGTGACCACCTGGCATATGGGGTGCGCCAATATCGGCCGCCGCCCGACCTTCGATAAGAATGATGTGAACTGCGAAGTCTATATCTTCGATTTCACCGACGATATTTATGACAAACTGCTTCGGGTCGCGCTGGTCGAGTATATCCGCCCGGAGAAGAAATTTGACGGGATCACCCAGCTCCGCGAGCAGATCGGGCTGGATTCCCATGATGCACGGGCGCTGCTGGAAAGCATCGGCCCGGACGATTTACGGCGCGCGCCCGACTAGCGCGCCGGCTGGGGTAAGAACGAATTATGGCCACCGATTACAAATCCACCGTCTTCCTGCCGAAGACAGCGTTCGAAATGCGCGGCAAGCTGCCGGAGCGCGAACCGACGCTTCTCGCGCGCTGGGACAATATGAACCTGTATGCGCGCCAGCGTGAACAATCGGCCGGGCGCGAAAAATTCATCCTGCATGACGGGCCCCCCTATGCGAACGGCAATCTGCATATCGGGCATGCGCTAAACAAGATTCTGAAAGACGTGATCAACCGGTCGCAGCAGATGATGGGCAAAGACGCCAATTACGTCCCCGGCTGGGACTGCCACGGCCTACCGATCGAATGGAAGATCGAGGAAAAATACCGGTCCGAAGGCCGCGACAAGGACGAAGTGCCGATCGTCGAATTCCGCCAGGAATGTCGCGATTTCGCCGAACACTGGATTGGCGTCCAGCGCGAGGAATTTCAGCGTCTCGGTGTGATCGGCGATTGGGAAAAACCCTACACCACGATGAATTATGCCGCCGAGGCGCAGATCGCCCGCGAATTGATGAAATTCGTCGATAACGGCCTGCTCTATCAGGGCTCGAAGCCGGTGATGTGGTCGGTGGTCGAAAAGACGGCCCTGGCCGAGGCCGAGGTCGAATATCACGATCACGAATCTGACACGATCTGGGCGAAGTTCCCTATCCGTGCCGGCGCCCCCGAAGCGTTTGCCGACGCTGCAGTGGTGATATGGACGACGACACCGTGGACGATCCCGGGCAATCGCGCGATCTCCTATTCGTCGAAGATCGCATACGGGCTGTATGAAGTCACCGAGGCCCCGGATGAAAACTGGGCGAAGGCGGGCGACCGCCTGATCCTTGCCGATGCACTGGCCGAGGACGTCATGGGGTCAGCCCGGGCGACGACGTGGCAGCGCGTGTCCGACGTATCCGCGGATGTGCTCGGCGGGATGACCTGCGCCCATCCATTGGCCGGTATCGGCTACGATTTCGATATCCCGCTGCTCGACGGTGCGCATGTGATGGACGATGCGGGCACAGGCTTTGTCCATACGGCGCCGGGGCACGGCCGCGACGATTACGACATCTGGGTTGCCTGTTCGCGCGATCTCGATACCCGCGGGATCGACACCCGTATTCCCTACACGGTCGATGCCGATGGCGTCTATACCGATGAAGCGCCCGGCTTTGACGGAAAATGCGTGATCACTGCGAAAGGCAAGAAGGGCGATGCCAACCAGGCGGTTATCGATGCGCTGGTGGCCGCTGACGCGCTGATCTCCCGCGGCCGTGTGAAGCATCAATATCCGCATTCCTGGCGGTCCAAAAAGCCGCTGATCTTCCGCAATACACCGCAATGGTTCATCGCGATGGACAAGCCGTTCGGCGAGGCCGCGAAATCGTTGCGTGAGGTCGCGCTCGACGCGATCGATGCGACGGAGTTCTATCCTGAAGCGGGCCGGACGCGCCTCCACGGCATGATCGAAGGGCGACCCGACTGGGTCGTGTCCCGCCAGCGCGCCTGGGGTGTGCCGATCACGGTTTTCGTCAATAAAAAAACCGGCGAATTACTCTGCGATTCCGCCGTGCAGGACCGAATCGCGACCGCCATTGCCGAAGAAGGCGCCGATGCGTGGTTCGCCTCCGATCCGGCGCGTTTTCTCGGGAACGATTACAGCGCCGACAACTACGAGCAGGTCTTCGATATTCTGGACGTGTGGTTCGATTCCGGTTCGACCCACAGTTTCGTGCTGGAAGATCGCGACGACCTGCAATGGCCGGCTAGCCTCTATCTCGAAGGGTCCGACCAGCATCGCGGCTGGTTTCATTCGAGCCTGCTTGAATCCTGCGGCACCCGCGGGCGCGCGGCCTACGACGCGGTGCTGACGCACGGCTTCGTGCTCGCCGAGGACAAGCAGAAGATGTCCAAGTCGACCGGCAACATCGTCGCGCCGCAAGAGATCATCAAGCAGTACGGTGCCGACATCCTGCGTATCTGGGTGGTTGCGTCGGATTATTCGGAAGATTTGAAAATCGGCCAGGACATCATCAAGCATCAGGCGGATGCCTATCGCCGGCTGCGGAACACGTTGCGCTATATCCTCGGTAATCTCGACGGTTTCGAGGAGAGCGAGCGGCTTGATATTTCGGAAATGCCGGAGCTTGAGCGCTGGGTATTGCACCGGTTGACCGAGATCGACGCACTTGTCCGCACCCGTGCGACGGATTTCGATTTCCACGATATGTTTACGGCGCTTCATAATTTCTGCGCGGTCGATCTTTCATCGTTCTATTTCGACATTCGCAAAGACGCCCTGTATTGCGACAAGGCGGATTCCATCCGCCGTCGTGCGGCGCGGACGGTGCTGGATGAACTGTTTTCCTGCCTGACGGCTTGGCTCGCGCCGATTGCGTGCTTTACGGCGGAAGAAGCTTGGCTTTCCCGCAATCCGGGCGATGACGAAAGCGTCCACCTGCGGACCTATCCCGATGTGCCCGCTGCATGGCAGGATACGGCGCTGGCCGAAAAATGGGCCACCATTCGCCGCATCCGGCGGGTGGTCACCGGCGCGCTTGAACTTGAACGTGCGGAAAAACGTATCGGCTCAAGCCTGCAGGCGGCACCGACGGTCTATATCAGCGGCGACTATGCCGGTGCGCTGAACGGCGTGGATCTCGCGGAAATCTCGATCACGTCCGGGATCGTGGTCGTGAGTGGCGATGCGCCGGACGGCGCCTTCACCCTCGATGATGTCGCCGGTGTCGCGGTCGCGCCCGGACCGGCCGATGGCGGCAAGTGCGAAAGATGCTGGCAGGTGCTCGTCGAGGTTGGATCGGATAGCGAGAACACCGATATATGCAAACGATGTGCCGATGCGGTGGCGGGATTTCCCGCGGCGGCGGAATGAGTAACCCGTCTTGATTCGGCTCGGTCTTCCAGTTGCAGCGCTCATCATCGCGCTGGATCAGGCGACGAAAACGTGGATCGTTCACGATATTATGGCGCCGCCCCGATGGATCGAGGTGACGTCGTTTTTCAATATCGTGATGGTCTGGAACAAAGGTGCCAGCTTTGGGTTGTTCAGTACCCAATCGTCTTGGACGCAGGCCGTTCTCGGCGGCTTCGCCATCGTCATTTCGATCGTTCTTGCCGTCTGGATGTACCGGGCCCGGTCAAAGTGGCTCGCGGTCGCGCTCGGTTTGGTGATCGGCGGTGCGCTTGGCAACGCAATCGACCGTGCGATCTACGGTGCAGTGGCGGATTTCCTCGATTTTCATGCCTATGGCTATCACTGGCCGTCCTTCAATGTTGCCGATATCGCGATATCCATCGGGGTCGTAATGTTGTTGTTTGATGGGTTGCTTGAGAAGCGCCGCGACCATAGATTGGACACGTGAGTCCGGTTCACTTGTGGATATTAGAATATGACACGGCACATCCTGCTGGCGATCCTGACGGTTTTTACTTTAACCGCCTGTGAAGGTGCTCGCGAAGCAATCGGCATTGGGAAGCAATCCCCGGATGAATTTGCGGTCGTCACACGCGCGCCGCTTAGTATGCCGCCCGATTTCGGGTTGCGTCCACCGCGTCCGGGGACGGAACGTCCGCAGGAAGAGGCGGTCAAGGACACCGCACGGGGACTTCTGGTCAAAAGCTCGGGATCGGCGGCACTAAAGCAGAGATCGTCTGATGTCTCCAAGGGAGAATCTGCGCTTCTGGCGCGCGCCGGCGCAACTAATCCCGATCCTGCAATTCGCCGCACGATCAACCGGGAATCCTCGATTCTCGCGACGGAGAACGACAGTTTCGTCGACCGTCTGATCTTCTGGCAGGATAGCCCGCCGCCGGGCACGTTGGTCGATGCGGCTGCCGAACAGAAACGTCTCCGCGAAAACGCTGGCCTGGGCGATGCGCCTACCAAGGGGCGGACACCAAAGGTTACCCGCAAGCCCAAGGGCTGGTTCGAAGGCATATTCTAGTTGACCTGAATGTGATGGTGACGGGTCTTACATCGTCTCCACGTGTGCCCAACTGTCTCTGAACAGCTTCGTTTGCCTTGAGCGTGCGGCGACGCCGCCACGACGCGTATGATCTTCTGGGGCAGAAATCTGAATTGCGGGAGTTGAATTTGCAAATATCGTTAAGGTCTGTTTTCGCGGCTGTGATGGCAATCGTTGCCGGTTCGGTGATCTTTGCCGCCACGGCGTCTGCCGCAGTTTTTTCACCCAAGACATTCACGTTGGATAACGGCCTGCAGGTGGTGGTGATTGAAAACCGCCGCGCGCCGATTGTGATGCAGATGCTGTGGTACCGCGTCGGTGCCGCGGATGAGGAACCCGGCGAATCCGGTCTTGCCCATTTTCTGGAACACTTGCTGTTCAAGGGTACAAAGACCGTCAAGCCTGGCGAATTTTCACGCACGATCTCGCGGATCGGCGGGCGTGACAACGCCTTTACAAGCCATGATTTCACTGCGTATTTTCAACGCGTTGCCGCCCACGAGCTCGAAACCATCATGCGGCTCGAAGCCGATCGAATGCAGAATGTCGTTCTCAGCGATGCGGTGGTTCTGCCGGAACGCGGTGTGGTGCTGGAAGAACGCCGGTCGCGGACGGATAACAGCCCGGCCGCCCAGCTTCGCGAGCAGGTCCGCCGGGCATTGTATCTCAACCACCCTTACGGTCGTCCCGTCATCGGCTGGATGAGCGAAATCAAAAAACTGACGACCGAGAATGCGCTTGCGTTTTACCGTAAACATTACGCGCCCAACAATGCGATGCTGATCATCGCCGGCGATGTCACCGTTGATCAGGTCAGGGCGTTGGCGCAGAAATATTATGGCCCGATTCCAAGAGTGGCGGTGCCGAAGCGGGTGCGCCCGAAAGAGCCCCCGCATCGCGCTGCGCGCCGTGTCGTGCTTAAGAATAATCGGGTCAATCTGCCGTCCTGGTCGCGCACCTATCTGGCGCCGAGCTATACGACCGGCGGGAAATCGGGAAAATCCGTTGCGTATCCGCTTGAGGTGCTCGCGCAGGTTCTCGGCGGTGGGTCTACAAGCCGGTTGTATCGTAAGCTCGTAGTGGAACGCGGCGTCGCCTCCAATGCCGGCGCCTGGTACAGCGGCGACGGCCTCGATTACGGCGAATTCGGGCTCTATGCCAGCCCCAAGGCAGGCGGCGATATCGAGGCGTTGGAAAAAGCGGTACTGGAAGAACTCGACGCCGCCTTGAAGGAAGGATTCAGGACCGCCGATATCGATCGGGCGAAACGGCTGATTTCCGCCGAGGCGATCTATGCGCGCGACGGCTTGCGTGCCGGACCCAACGCCATCGGACAGGCGTTTACGCAGGGCCAGACCATCGCCGATGTAGAGGAATGGCCGGAGCGGATTTCGGCGGTGACGGCGCAACAGGTGATGGCCGCCGCCAAGTCGACGATAAAGGTGGAAAGCTCCGTCACCAGCATCCTTCTGCCGGAGGCCGCGAAATGAAGATGTACAGGATCTACACCGCGCTCGTGCCGGCTGTTGCTTTCGCCGCCGTTTCTATATTTACGCTGGCAGGGGCCGCCGCGACCATGGAAATCCGCAAGGTCGTCTCCGACAAAGGCATCGTTGCATGGTTCGTGCCCGATAAATCGGTACCGATGCTCGCCATGAGTTTCGCGTTCCGCAACGCCGGTTCCGCGACCGATCCCGATGGCAAGGAAGGTTTGGCCGAAATGACATCGAGCCTGCTGGATGAAGGCGCGGGCGAATTGGAGTCCCAGAATTTTCAGCGCGCGCTTGAAGATATAGCGGCCCAGATGTCGTTCGGTGCGGGCCGCGACACGTTTACCGGCAGGTTGCGGACGCTCACGGCGAAGCGCGGAAAAGCATTCGATCTGCTGCGCCTGGCGCTGAACGCACCGCGCTTTGACGATCAACCTGTGCAGCGAATTCGTTTGCAAATTCTGGCATCATTACGCCGGAGTATCGAAAACCCACGGCGGATTTCGGGACAACTGTGGTCCAAAAAAATCTTCCCGGGGCACCCCTATTCCAAACTGTCGAGCGGCAGCGAAAAAACCGTCAACACGCTGACCGTGTCCGACATCAGGACTTTCGTTCGGGACCGGTTCACGCGTGATCGACTGATCGTCGGCGTGGTCGGCGATATTACCGAACAGGAACTGAAAACCCGCCTCGATGCCGTCTTTGGCGATCTGCCGGTGACGGGACCCAAGTTTGAAATTCCCGAGGTCAAAGCGGCGGGGAGCGGTAAAACGCTGATCGTTCGCAAACAGATACCGCAAAGCGTGGTTATCCTCGGCCATGGCGGTATCAAGCGCGACGATCCGGACTGGTACAAGGCATTGTTGGTCACACGGGTGTTCGGCGGCGGCGGGCTCAGTTCGCGCCTGTATGAAGAAATCCGTGAAAAGCGCGGACTTGCCTATTCGGTCTACGCCTATCTGAGTCCGATGCAACATTCCGGGATTGTCGCCGGGGGCGTCGCGACCCAGAATGCGCGTGCGGCGGAGTCCATATCCGTAATCCGGGCGGAGTGGAAAAAGCTCGCTGAAGAAGGCATCACCGCCAAGGAACTGGCGACCGCAAAAACCTACCTCAATGGTTCGTTCCCGCTGCGCCTCGGGTCCAGTCGGGGTATCGCCGGTATGCTCGTCGGTATCCAGATTGCAGATCTCGGTATGAATTACATCGAGAAGCGCCCGTCGCTGATCAATTCAATCACTCTGGCGGAGGCAAACAGGGTGGCCCGGCGGCTGTTCCGAGCCGACGATCTGACGGTCATCGTTGTCGGTGACCCGAAAGGGATGGAAGAAAAGCCCTGATTGGCGGGTGCCGTGCTCCGGCCCAAACCGATAGAAGCCGGTTTTATCCACAATTGTTCGCGTAAACGGGGAGACGCCCTTTTCCCGATTCGCCGGCATGACTTAAGGTGCCCGTAACATGGGAACCATCGATATACCATACACTCAGGACCTGACGGATTGCTTTGCCGGCGAGATCGGCGACGGCGGTCTGGAATCCGCCATATTCGACTACTATGTCGGCTTGTCCGAAGGCGCGTTGGAACGGATCCGCGCCGCATACGATGGGGGGCTGCTGCCCCTTCTGGACCTGCTGCAGCGGCGTGATGATCTGGCTGAAATCAAATCCGTCGCGGGTCGTTTCCGGTCTTCGTTCGACGATGTCGTGGTACTGGGTACGGGCGGCTCCGCTCTGGGCGGACAGACGCTCTGTTCGCTGGGGGATACCGGGTTTGGCCCGCGGCCGGGTGCGCCACGGGTGCATTTCATGAATAACGTCGATCCCCACACATTCGATGGATTGATCGCCGGGCTGAACTGGACCCGCACCGGAATTATTGCGATTTCAAAATCCGGCTCTACCGCGGAGACGCTGTTTCAGTTCGGCGTACTGCTTCAGGCGCTCGAATCGCAGGTCCCGGTAGATAAAATATCGGCGCATGTCGTCGTGATTACAGAGGCGGCGGAAAATCCGGTGACCGTAATTGCCAGAAATATAGGCTGTACGATCCTGGAACATCATCCCGGAATCGGCGGCCGGTATTCCGTGCTGTCCGTGACCGGAATGCTTCCTGCTGCAATTGCAGGTCTGGACATCGCGCGTTTGCGCGCTGGGGCGGTGACAATTAGCGAACCGCTCCTGGCCGGCGTGCCGGCGGCGGAATTGCCGCCCGCGGCGGGGGCGGCCTTGTCGGTGGGGCTCAACCGCAGTGCCGGAACCCGGCTCTCGGTTCTGATGCCTTATTGTGACCGGTTTGCCGATCTCGGGCTTTGGTTTTGCCAGCTCTGGGCGGAAAGCATCGGAAAGCAGGGCGAAGGCACGACCCCGGTGCGCGCTATAGGAACGGTCGACCAACATAGTCAACTTCAACTGTATCTCGATGGGCCTGCGGATAAGATGTTTTCGCTGATTCTCACGGAAACCGGCGGGCAGGGGACGTCCGTTCCGTCCGCCTTTTCGGATATTGAGGGACTGTCCTATCTTAACGGCTGTACGATGGGCGATCTGCTTGCGGTTGCCGGACGGTCGACGGCGGAGACTCTCGCCAATAATGGCCGCCCCACCAGGGTCTTTCAGGTGCCTGTCGTCGATGAAGTGTCGATGGGCGCGTTGATGATGCATTTTATGATTGAGACGATGATTACAGCTGACCTTCTCGGAGTGAACGCCTTCGATCAGCCAGCGGTCGAAGAGGGCAAAATTCTCGCGCGTGAATATCTCGCGAAGGGAGGGAGTTCATGACACTGCGCCTGCTGCCCGAAACACTGGTCAACCGGATCGCCGCGGGCGAGGTGATCGAGCGCCCGGCGGCGGCGGTAAAGGAACTGGTCGAAAACGCCATCGATGCAGTGGCGCGGCATATCGATGTGGTGCTGGAGGACGGCGGCCGTATTCTGATCTCGGTGACCGATGACGGTTGCGGCATGACCCCGGATGAGCTGGAACTTGCCGTGCAGCGGCATGCGACATCGAAACTGCCGGATGACGACTTGGTGGACATCCGCACGCTGGGTTTTCGTGGCGAGGCATTGCCGTCGATTGGCGCGGTTTCCCGGTTGTCGATAACCAGCCGGGCTGCGGGCGCGGAGACTGCGTTTGGCATTGAAATTGAGGGCGGCAAGACGGGAACACCGAAACCGGCGGCATTGGGCACCGGCACGCGGATCGAAGTCCGCGACCTGTTTTATGCAACACCGGCACGGCTGAAATTCCTGAAAACACCGCGCACCGAAGTCGATCACGCGGCCGATGCCATCAAACGCCTCGCAATGGCGCATCCGGAAATCGCCTTTTCACTGGCAGAAGAAGACCGCGTGCGTTTTCGCTACGGTTCGGCACAGGGCGACCTGCTGACGGCGCGGCTCGACCGCCTGTCCGCCGTCATGGGCCGTGAATTTGCAGACAATGCGGTGTCGGTCGATTCCGAACGCGGCGGTATCCGTTTGACCGGATTTGCCGGTGTGCCGACGTTGAATCGAGGGAACGCACGGGCACAGTACTTGTTCGTGAATGGCCGCCCGGTGCAGGATCGGCTCTTGGTCGGCGCGGTCCGCGGGGCGTATCAGGAATTTCTCGCCCGCAACCGGCACCCGATGATCGCCTTGTTCCTCGACGTGCCGCCGGAAGCCGTTGACGTCAACGTTCACCCGGCGAAGGCCGAAGTCCGTTTCCAGGATGCTGGGCTCGTGCGGGGGCTGATCGTTAGCGGGCTGCGGCGTGCGCTGGAAGCCGCAGGGCACAAAGCGTCGACCACCGTTGCGGCGGCGGCGCTGGGCGCGTTTCAGCCGGGCTTTAACGGTGGCGCGGCATCGTTTTCTCCCTCATGGCGACAGGGCTCCGCCATTACCCAGGAACTGGCGGAGATTGCGGCGGCGTATCAGGCGCCGGCATCTACCGGCGTGCTGGAAGCCTTCGATGCACCGTCCGCCCGCTCTGAGGCAGCACCGATGCAGGGCGCCCAGGCGCCGGTATCGTCATTCCCACTAGGCGCTGCGTGCGCGCAGGTCCACGAAACCTATATCGTCTCGCAGACGGATACCGGGATCGTTATTGTCGATCAGCACGCGGCCCATGAAAGACTGGTCTACGAGCGAATGAAGGCGGCGTTGGCCGATGGCGGCGCCAAACGCCAGGGGCTGTTGATCCCTGAAGTCGTCGAGATGGAAGAGGTCGCCGTGGAGCGGCTGTGCGCCCGCGCGACGGAATTCGAGGAACTCGGCCTTTCCATCGAAAAATTCGGGCCTGGCGCCGTGGTGGTGCGCGAAGTCCCCGTATTGCTGGGTCAATCCGATGTTAAAGGACTGCTTCGCGATTTGGCGGACGACCTAGAGGAATTTGGTGCCGCGCTGGCCCTCAAAGAGCGTCTCGAAGACGTGTGCTCGACCATGGCGTGCCATGGCAGCGTCCGCGCCGGCCGCCGGCTGACGCCGGAAGAAATGAACGCCCTGCTGCGCGAAATGGAGGTCACCCCCCATTCCGGGCAATGCAATCACGGCAGGCCGACCTATGTCGAATTGAACTTGGCGGATATCGAACGGTTATTCGGCCGGCGCTGAGCGCTAGGCGATGATGGCGATCTCACTTTCTTCCACCTCGGGCATATAGCCGCGTTTTCCAGCCTCCGGAACCGCCATGTCAGCAGGAATGCGGCTGTGCTGATGCCGGCAACGAACCCCATCTATAATCCGGCAGCTTCGAACCCGCCCCAGAAGGTGAGGGCGAGACCCGTGGTCAGTCCAATCCCCCCATAACTGAAGGCGGCGATGATCATCGGCCAAGCGGTATCGCTGAGACCGCGCAGCGCACCGGCAGCGACCGCCTGTATGCCGTCGGCGGCCTGAAAGAATGCGGCATAGATCAGACAGGACGCGGCAAGAGCCAGAACCGCCGAGCTGTCCTGATGAGTCCCGTCCATGTAAATCGATGCGAAAGTCTCGGGTATCGTCAAGACGATCGCCGTCATCACCGACATGAAGGCGAGCCCAATCGCCAGTGCCGTCCAGCCGGCACGATAGGCACCTTTCGGATCGCGCCACCCGACTGCGTGGCCGACGCGCACCGTGGCTGCCTGACAGAGACCCATCGGCACCATAAACGTGATATGTGGCATCTGTAGCGCGATCATTGTGGCGGCGATGGCATGGGCACCGAACTGGCCGACGATAAAGATCGAACTGAAAAAGAATCCGGCTTCCAGCAGGCTCATCATGGCGACCGGCAGACCGATCCGGAATATCTGGCGGAACTGAAACCAGTCCGGCCGCCAGAACCGCCCCAGAATGGCGTATCGCGAAAACGGTTTGCGAAACACGGTAATCGCGAGAAGCGCCACGAACATCAGCCTGTTGACGGCCGATGTCGCGATGCCCGCACCCACCAGTTCAAGCCGCGGCAGTCCGAAATTGCCGAAGATCAGCGCGTAATCCAGCAATGCGCTCAGGGACACCCCCGCCAGCATGATCCACAAGGCGGGGGCTAGTCGGTTGAGCGACGAGATGAAGTTGCGCACAACCGCAAAGTCGATGCTGGGCATCAGGAACCACATCAGCGTACTCATATAGGCGTCTGCGTGGGGCAGGATATGGGCCGGTTGCGACAGCAGACGCAGAAGGTCGGGCGTGAACGGGAACAGCACCATGGCCGGAACCGTCAGGATGATCGTCACCCAGAAGCCCTGACGAATAACGCGCCTGACCATTCTGGGTTTGCGTGCACCGAATGCCTGCGACGAGAGCGCGGCCGTCGCCATGACCACGCCAAAGCAGAAAACCCAGGTCAGAAAGAACACCATTAGGCTGAGCGATGCCCTGGCGAGGGCATCCGGTCCAAGACGACCGATCATCGCCGTGTCGGTGGTCAGCATTGCGACCCAGGCAAGCTGGGTGAGACGATGGGCGCGCCAAGGCGGGCTATTTGTTCAAGTTCGATGCGCCAGAAGGGTTTCTGGGGTACAGGCATATGCAATTGGGGTGCATTTTTCGTCGTTATATCAATATCTCTGTACCTGGAATCAGAAAGGGCGAACCTTTGGTTCGCCCTTCGCAAGCAAAAACTATCGATTGATATATGTTACGAAGGGCAGCGTGCCGGTACAAAACCGCCATGCGGGCCCATGGCAGTTGGCATGAAATTGTCGCCGAACTGCTGATACGGACCGGTTTTGGCCATCAGGATTTCCTGAACGATATAACGTGTCGTAATCGAGCGTATCTAGGCGCGGGGCGATGAATTTAAAAGCGATTATTCGCACCGCAGGAAATGAATCTGCGCGGTGCCGTATTTCCGTTCGTCGAGGGTCTCAAAACGATCCGGAATATCCGTATCTTCCTTCGATCCGGTTTCGACCACACAAATACTACCGCTTACAATCCAGCCGGCATCGCGTAGCGCCTCGAGCGCAGGCGCTGCCAGACCCGCGCGATAAGGCGGGTCGAGAAAGATCAGATCGCACGCCGCCGCCGGGCGGACGGGTTTCACGCAATCGCCCTGAAGCACGTCCGCCGCGGATCGTTCGCCCAGTGCTTCTAGGGTGTCGCGGCACAGGTGGAGTGCAGCACGGTTCTTATCCATAAAGGTGACGTGGGCTGCCCCCCGGCTAAGCGCTTCGATACCGAATGCGCCGGTACCAGAAAAGCCGTCGAGAACGCGGGATCCCGTGACGACGGAGACTCCACCTGGGCCCCAGTCCCTATGTTCTAGGATGTTGAACACCGCTTCGCGCACCCGGTCCGACGTCGGACGGATATCGCAGCCTTCGGGGGCGGCAATGGGCCGTCCTCTATGCCTGCCGGCCACGATGCGCATGGGACGCCTTTATGCCGAGTTGATCTTTGAGAATGCGCCGCGGCACTTCTTCGACCCCGCCGCGGGCCAGATCGCCGAGCTGAAACGGGCCGTATGCCGTGCGAATCAGCCGGTTCACCGGGAAGCCGAGATGGTCGAACACCTTTCGTACTTCCCGGTTTTTGCCTTCGCGGAGCGATACCGTCATCCACGTGTTCCGGCCCTTAGCGCTGTCGATGACCGCCTCGATCGCGCCGTATTTCATACCGTCTACCGTGAGGCCTTTGGCCAGCGCCGCAATATTGTCCTCGGTCGGTTTGCCGAACAGCCGCACGCGGTATCGCCGCAGCCAGCCGGTTTCCGGCAGTTCGAGTTTGCGCGCAATGCCGCCGTCATTGGTCAGCAACAACAGACCTTCGGAATCGAAGTCGAGCCGTCCGACCGACATCACTCGGGGCAAATGCCTGGGCAGGCGCTCGAATACGGTAGGCCGGCCCTGCGGATCGTTATTACTGCAGATGAGAGCGGCCCGTTTGTGATAGCGCCACATCCGTGTCGCCTGGGGCTCGGCGACGGGCTTTCCGTTGACCCGGATATCGGAGTCATCGGTCACCAATGTGCCGGGCGCGGATATCTTCTTGCCGTCGACCATGATCCGGCCCTCGGCAATCCAGCGTTCGGCTTCCCGGCGCGAACAGACGCCGGCGCGGGACAAACGCTTGGCGATGCGCTCGCCCGGTTGCTTTTCTGCTTCTTCGTTCACTTGAATTTTCCGGCTTCGGCGATAAAGGCCTTGAAGATACGAGAATCCGCCGGGTCGATCGAAAATTCCGGGTGCCACTGAACGCCGAGGCAGAAGCGGTAATCGGTCGCTTCGATACCCTCGATCACGCCATCGGGCGCGACGGCGTTGACAACGACGTTTGTGGCAACGTCCTTGACCGCCTGATGATGCGCCGAATTAACCGAAAGCCTTGTGTTGCCGGCAATTCCGTGGAGAAGCGTGCCTTCCGTAACCGTGACGTCATGACCGGCCTCATCGCGGGGATTGAGTTGTTCATGCGCCAGCGCATCGGTGATTTCGTCGGGGATGTGCTGGATCAGCGTTCCGCCCAGAACCACATTCAACAGTTGCTGGCCGCCGCAGATTCCAAGCACCGGCATGTCGCGTTTGAGCGCACCTTCGGTGATCGCCCATTCGAAATCCGTGCGCGCTTCCTTCACCGTCACCGACGGATGCCGCGCATCGGCACCGAAAAGCGCCGGGTCGACGTCGAAGGCGCCGCCGGTGACGACAAGGCCTGAGATCAGGTCGAGGTATTCGTTCACGCAGTCCATTTCGTGCGGCAGCATGATCGGCAGTCCGCCGCCAGCGGCCGTCGCCGAAGAATAGTTTTCGCGCACGGCATACCAAGGAAATTTGGAGTAGCTGCCGGGCTCTTCGGAATCGAGCGTGATACCGATCAGCGGGCGCATGGCAGGGCAGCCTTATGATTTGGCGAGGTAGGCGCGCTCCTCACGGAGCCAGTATTCGGCATAGTCGACGTCTTTCCAGTCTTCGAAACAGGGTCCGCCACGAGTATAATGGATTGCCGATGGAGTACCATTGTCGAGGATTTCGTTCCAGCCTTCCAGCCAGTTCCATGTTTGCGGCAATTCGCCGATCAGGGAATCGTCGAGCCAGCCGAACCGGTGGAGGTACTTCCCGGATTCCGTGTTCGCAAGATCCGGCGTCAGCGCCTGGTTGGCGGGGTGCCCGCAATTGAACAGGATCATCGAAGACCAGTTCTTGCGCGGGTAGAGGGTCTGCTGCTGGCCGTCCATCTTGCTCTTTTCGGTTGGGCGGTGGTCGTGATGTACGCACATGGCGGCATAGCGGTCGTCTGCTAGGGCGATCAGGTCGCTGATATCGGAAAGCCACAGAAAATCGCAGTCGCAGAAGATCGCCCAACCGCGATAACCGGCCAGATAGAGTACGAAAAACCGGGTAAAGGCAAAATCGGTCGACGCGAGCGGATCGACACCCCGCGTGTACAGGCCCTTGGCCCGAAGCTCATCCTGGATAAGCGGGCGGATATCCAGTGGAACGGAGGTGTTCCGCGTAAGCGAATGACGGCAGACCTGATAGGCGGCATCCTCGCGTCGATCATAGCCGACATAGACCGGGAATGCCGTTACCGACATTTCGAGATCGCTGCGCAGGGGGCGGGACATTTCCATTGCGGGAATCCTATAAGAACATCGAAAGGCGTTCGAAGGCCGGTGACCATGCGCCATCGGCGGATCGCCGGAAAACCCGGCAGCCGGGGTACTACGGGTTGGCGTCGCCCTCGTTCATCCAGCGAAATTCAGCAGGGGACGGCACAATGACGTCCGATACTTTGCCGCGCGCGGCGCGCAGATGCGTCTTGGTGTTGCTGACACCGGCATAGGTGTCGAGCAGACCGGAAAGCGCGAGCAGATCTTCAATATCGGTGTTCGTATGGGACATATCCTGAACAGGCCGGCCGAGGGCGGCTTTGAAACGCGCGATTTCTCCCTCCGCCGGGTTTCGCTGAACAACGATAATGACGCCGAGAATATCGCGCAGCGCGGAGGCGAACAGAGCTGCCGGTGCTTTTTTCAACAATGCCTGTCGCATATTCGGCGTGCCGGCCCGCCAGGTAACACCGGTCCATGGCGCAGGCCTGAAGTCGATCAGTGTGTCACGCAGGGATGCTTCCCGGTCCGGCAGGGCGGGTATGTCGAAGGGCGGCGGCAGGGCATCGTTGTCGGCGTGCCCGAGCAGATATGGCAGATCGCCAACCGAGAAGATCCTGTCGCTATTCGCTGGTGGGTCTTGGGTGGTGATTTCATCGGCTATATCGGCCCCGCGCTCCCACAATGCCGGTAAAAACCGGGCAAAGAAAATCTGATCGCCGAGCCCTGGTTGGCAAGCACGAACAGCCGTTGTCCATGCAGGTCCGTGGCAAACGGTGTCCGGTCAAGCTGGCTGGCGAGGGCGCGTGTGCTGGTCCGGTACAGGAAATGGTTCCAGCCTTCAGTAAATTTCCCGTACGCGAGCAGGTTGTTGGGAAGGCCGGCATGGGCGTCAATATGGTCCGCGTCGATTTCAAGGGCACGGCGGTAATGTCGAGCAGCGCCTTCATGATCGCCGCGGTGGCTGACGCCATTGCCGACATTGCACAAAAGATCGGGGTCGTCCGACGTGGCGGCAAGTGCTCCGCTATACAGCGTCAATGCTTCGTCGGTGCGAAATGTTTTCGCCAGCACATTGCCGAGATTAGGCGGCAACATCGGAATCGTTCGGTGCTTCGCCCGGGGCGCGGCGGAAATATTCCTTGGCAAGTTCCAGCCGGCTCTGACTGGCATGCAATGCGCCGAGCGTATTCAGGGTCTTCGGAACGTCAGGGGCGCGCGCGTCGAGGTTTTTGTATGCCGCCATCGCGGCGTCGACATCCCCCATCGCATTCAATGTCCGTGCCATCTCGTTCAACGCGCCGGTATGTCCGGGGACGAGTGTCAGGACCTGTCGATAGAATTTTACCGCTGCCGCGGCGTTCCCCGCGGTGGCGAGCGCATTGGCAAGGTTCAGATGCGCGGACGGGTTATTGGAGACGCGGGCTGTTGCCTCCCGAAGAACTTCCGCCGCTTTTTCGGCCTGTCCGCCGGCACGGTATGCGGCGCCCAGATTGATCATAATCTCGGCATTCTGGTGTTCGGCCTTGCGGGCCTGATCGAGCAGACTGATAGCGGTTTGCGGATCGTTCTGGCGCAACCGCACAGCGCCCAGCACATGCAGGGCATTGGATTCGCCCGGCACCGCCTTGAGTACGGTGTTGCAATGGTTTGCGGCAGCACCAAGGTCGCCCGCCTGGAAACAGCGGACCGCCGACTCAAGCGCCTTTTGCAGGTTTTTGCGTTTGGCCACAGGCCGGTCCCCCCGAATTCAAATTCTTGTCCGACAGCATAGGGAAACGTGGTTGCCAAACCATAAATTCGGTCTGTCGACATAGGTGTTGTCGGGTATGGCCGCCAGTCACGCGGGCTGACCGGCTCATGCTCTTGATAACTATGGGTTTTTGTCGCCGGACAACGGCATGGGCCAAAGTTGTTGCCTAGGTCATACTTTGTATAAACCGACAGAGAGAACAGTAGTACTCGTAATTGTGGTGAGCACTACCGGGAATCGGGGTTGACCGGACGCGTGTGGCTGACGATTGTGCGTCATGACTGAGACGACGTCCATATCAGATTCCCGCTATATGCAGCTTGCACTGGAAATTGCCGCCTCGGCGGCACAGGCGGGCGAAGTCCCGGTGGGTGCCGTGCTGGTTGATGCTGCTACCGGTGATATTCTCGCAT
>Ga0315331_10001543_pt1 | contig 17264 bp, 20 predicted proteins | sample M160m34915metaG_FD_203456 | JGI IMG/M metagenome (GOLD analysis project Ga0315331, IMG submission 203456) | Ammonia-oxidizing marine archaeal communities from Monterey Bay, California, United States - M1 60m 34915 | ecosystem: Environmental > Aquatic > Marine > Intertidal zone | place: USA...
TATGGACCGCGCGCCCGTGGTTGCGATTATCGGTCAGGGCTCGACGCAGCGGCTGCATAAGGAAAGCCATCAGAACATGGACGCCATCGGCATGATGGAGCCGATTTCCAAATGGGAGCAGACCGTCGAGAGCGGCGAGACCGTGCCGGAAATCGTGCGCAAGGCATTCAAGATTGCCGAGACCGAAAAGCCCGGCGTCACCGTGATCGAATTGCCCGAAGATGTCGCCAAGGAAGACGTGGACCGCCCGGTCATGGCACCCAACGTAACCCGCCATCCCGCGGTCGATCACAAGGCGATCCGGTCCGCGATCGATGCCATCGAAATGGCGGAAAACCCGATCATCCTGGCCGGCCGAAATCGACCAGGACTATCCGGTGATGGTCGATGTGGTGTCCGACATGGCGGACGCGCTATGGCAGATTAACGAAGGACTGAACGAACGTTTCGGCGGCAAGCTGCCGCTGTACGATATCAATGAATGGCAGGATCTTCGCCAGACCATCGCAGACGATCTGGCGGCAGAAAAGGACGATGAATCGTTCCCGATGAAACCGCAGCGCGTCCTGAATGACGTGTGTAGTTTCCTGGCACCGGAAGATATCGTGCTGTCCGACGTCGGCGCCCATAAAATGTGGGTGGCGCGCTACTACCAGTGCGAAGAGCCCAATACATGCCTGATATCGAGCGGGTTCTGTTCGATGGGCTTCGCACTGCCGGGCGCCATGGGCGCGCAATACGCGGCGCCGGAGTCCCGCGTGCTGGCGATCTGCGGCGATGCCGGATTCCTAATGAGCGTGCAGGACCTAGAGACCGCGGTGCGCATCGGCAGCAAGATGGTCATCATGGTCTGGGTCGACGGCGAATACGGGCTGATGAAATGGAAACAGCAAAACCATTTCGACGGCAGACATTCGGATCTGGCATTCAACAACCCGGATTTTGAAATGCTCGCGAAATCCTTCGGCATGTGGGCAAGGTAGTCGACGGGCCTGGCCAGTTTACGGCCACGCTGGAAGAAGCCTTCGCGCAGGACGGCCCGGCACTCATCGCCGTGCCCGTGGATTATTCCGAGAACCAGAAACTGATCAAACGGCTGAGTGAGATCGAGGTTGCGATTTAGCGGGCCACTTCGCCGGCCCGGCGTATCAGATCACCGGCGCGTCGAGCTCGTACTTTCTGTCCCGGTCCTCGATTTCGAGCACCCAGATATCGGGGTCGAATTCGGCCTCCCGGACGATCAGTTTTTCTGCTGCCGGGTAGTCCACCGGCGCCGGCCCGGTGGCGCAGCGCCAGACGCGGGCGCCATCCAGGTCGGTGGTCCGCGCAAATAATTCAAATGTGCCGTCGAGCAGGTTGCGCAATATCATCACCTGACCGGCATCGCTATCCCCGCGGCGCGCGACCACCGCCGGTATAAAGGCCCTATCACAATGCCGGATCTGGGCGCTGATCCACAGTTTGGTCTTGAGGCGCGGTTCGATCATCGGCGTAGCCTAGTATATTTCGGGCAAAAGCTGAATCACCCGCATACGGGCCGATCCGTGATATGCCTGCCTGCGTATACCGGACGCACAATGCAAGACAACCGATGAACAAAACACCTCCTTTTCCCGTCGCCTGGATCACCGGCGCCAGTACCGGTATCGGCCGCGAACTGGCCCTGCGGCTCGCGGCCCAGGGCTGTGTTGTCGCCGCCAGTGCGCGCAGTGTCGCGGCACTGGATTCGCTGGCGGTTGAATCCCAATCCCTGCCCGGCCGCATCGTCTCCATGCCCATGGACGTGACGGATTCAGCCGACGTCGAACGCACTTACACCAGGATTGTCGACGAGCTAGACGTGCCGGATCTCTGCGTGCTGAACGCCGGCACCTATATCCCGGTCAACGCCAAACGGCTGAATGCAAAGGAGTTTGATTCCCAGTTCAATCTCAACGTGATGGGCACGGTCCGCGTGCTCGAAGCCGTCATCCCCGGCATGGTGAAGCGCAAATCGGGCCGGATCGCCGTCGTCGGATCGGTGTCGGGATACCGGGGTCTACGCACGGCGTCGGCCTATGGCGCCACCAAGGCCGCCCTGATCAATATGTGCGAAGCGCTGCGGATGGAGCTGGGCGATCACGGCATTATCGTCCAAGTCGTGAACCCGGGTTTCATCAAAACGCCGCTGACAGACAAGAACGAATTCCCGATGCCGTTCCTGATGCCGGTCGACAAGGCGGTGGATCAGTTCTACCGCGGCCTGCTCGGCAATCGGTTCGAGATCACGTTTCCGAAACGGTTCACCTGGATGCTGAAAGCGCTGCGCCTGCTGCCCTACGCGATCTATCTGCCGATGATGAACCGGACGACCAAAGCCGGTTAGTGCGCGGCCGCCTTGTCGAAATCGAACACCACCGGTTCGATATCGCCGGCAACGATCGCCGCGATCCGTTCCGCCGATAGCGGATAACTGAACTGGCCGTTGCGCATGTGAATGCGCAGGATCGCTAGTTCGACCGACAGATCGGTCATCAGCGCCCAGTCCGGGTCCGACAAATCGCCGGTATCCAGCCCGACGATGCCCTTGCACATGTGACCGAATTCATCTTCATAGACCAACGAACAGGCGCGGGCGATCATATCGTCGATGCCGCCCTTGCCGGCCAGCGACATGCCCTCGGAAAACAACGTGCAATACCCGCCTTCGGTGAAAAAACACGCGCGTTCGCCAACTCTACCGTGTTCGGCCTTGATCGCGGCGCGGCGGTCGCGGATGGCGAGATTTTCGTCCCAGTCCGGCACCTCGCGCAGGCGCGGCGGGCTGAGCCGCGGCTCACCGTCCGGGCCCACGGAATCGTAGGCATCGGCGAAGGCACAGTAATGGGAGAATTCCTCGTAGATGCCTTCCATGCGCCCGAGAATCTCCTCGCGCGGGATTTCTGTATCGATCTTCGGAAAATCTGCCAGCAGGTCTTCCACCGGGCCGACATACAATCCACGCTGATCGCCGAGCGGGGTGTCCCACACTTCCTTGCGCGACTGACGCAGCAGCCATAGCCGGTCGGTCTCCGCGCTACGTATCGGCGATGTCCAGTAGGTCCGCATGACCTCGGCCTCACCGGCAAAAAGCGGGGCGACGGCATCGACCAGAGACACAAGTTGAGGGCTCGGCACGGGCAATTCCTTTAAATATTAATTACGGAAGCCCGGCGATTCCCGGTCCATCCACCGCACCAGAGACGGCCAGCGGACGGTGTCGGAATGATTGTTGATTGACCAGGCCTGTTCGGCGGAATGTTCGCACAGTTCCGGCGACAGCATGGTGATGTGCGGATCGTCCGCCGACCGCGCATTCGCCATGATCTGCGCCACGCAGCTTTTTTCAAGATGATACATCAGCGTGAAGGCCTCCGCGATGGTGCGCCCCGCCGTCAGCAGGCCGTGATTGCGCAGGATCAGCGCGCGGTGATCGCCGAGGCTTTCAATCAGCCGCTCGCGTTCGTCGAGTTCCAGCGACACGCCTTCATAGTCGTGATAGCCGATCCGGTTATAGAACCGCACTGCATCCTGGTTGATCGGTAACAGGCCGCATTTCAGCGCCGACACGGCAAGCCCCGCTTCGGTATGGGTGTGCAGCACGCAGCCGACATCATCCCGCGCCGCGTGGATCGCGCTGTGAATGACATAGCCCGCCGCGTTGATACCATAGGGCGTGTCATCGAGGGTCGTGCCATCGAGATCGATTTTCACCAGGTTCGACGCCGTGATCTCGTTGAACATCGGGCCGTAGGGGTTGATCAGGATGTGGCCGTCTTCGCCCGGCACCGGCGCCGAAATATGGTTCAGGTTCAGATGATGCCAGCCGTAATGGAAAACCAACCGGTAACAGGCGGCAAGATCGACCCGGGTCTGCCATTCTTCGGCGGACACCCGGTCGCGCACACCGGGCGGATCGACAAGTTCGCCAAAGGCCCGGCCGATATCGTCGGATTTCATCTGAGTTGCCATTATCGCCTCCTGTCAGGGTGGGGGAACGCTATTCGCTCCGCGGTTTTTGGGCAACCGGTCGATCATATTCCCGATCAGCCTTTGACCAGCGCCACCTGCACCGCATCGATATTGCCCGCCCGGAATCCGCCCTCGCAATAGGCGAGATAGAACGACCAGCAGCGGCGGAAACGTTCGTCGAACCCCATCGCGGCGACCCGGTCGCCCGCCGCTTCAAACCGGGCGCGCCACTGGGCCAGGGTGTCGGCATAGTCGATGCCGTGACCGTTGGCCGTCTTCCAAGTCAGCCCGGCGGCCCGTGCCTGGGCGCGGATAACATCGGGGCTGAGCAGTGCGCCGCCGGGAAAAATGTGCTTCTGGATAAAATCGGCGCTGCGACGATAAGCGTCGAACCGCTCGTTCTCGATCACGATCGCCTGGAGCGCGAACGTGCCGCCGGGCCGCACGGCGGACCCGACCCGGGCGAAGTATTCCGGCCAGAACTTTTCGCCCACCGCTTCGATCATTTCAACCGATACGGCGTGGTCCCAAGTGCCGTCGAGATCGCGATAGTCGCGCAACTCAACATCGACTTTTTCGCCGAGCCCGGCGGCCGCGACGCGCTTTTGCGCTTCGTCGAACTGAGCCCGGCTGACGGTGATGGCGGTGACATGGGCGCCGCGTTCGCGCGCCGCCTGCATCGCAAACCCGCCCCAGCCGCAGCCGATTTCAAGCACCCGATCGCCGTCCCTGATCGCGGCGAGATCCATCAGACGCCGGTTCTTTTCAGCCTGGGCCTCCTGAAGATCAGTGTTTCCCCCGGCAAACACTGCCGACGAATAGGTCATCGAGGGGTCGAGCCAGAGGGCGTAAAAATCGTTCCCGAGATCGTAATGCGCCGCAATATTCTGTTTCGCCCCATCACGGGTATTGGGCCGGAAGCGGTGGCCGAGACGGTCGGCGATGCGCCACGGCGACAGATTCCGGTACCGCATCGGCTTGCGCGGCAGGTTGCGGGCGGCAAGCTCGATCACCTTGGGCAGATCGGGGGAGTCCCAGTCGCCCTCAATGTAGGATTCGCCGAATGCGACCGTGCCGCCGCGGAGAAACCGCGGCAAAGCGCGCCAGCGATTGAGCCGCAACAGGGCTGCCGGACCCGGTGACCTACCCGACAGGCGCAGAGACCGACCGTTCGGTAGCATGATTTCAAGCTCGCCCACCCGCAGGCGGCGGTCGAGCGCGCATGGATACCGCACCCGGCCCACCGCGGTCATACGACGTCCCTTTTGCGCAGCGGCCCGGAGACATCGTCCGGCGGGGGTTCGGGGCGGTTGGTGTATTTGACCCCGCGCAGCATCAAACGGATCGCCTGCCAGTGGATGGCCGCGATGATCTTGAACGACATGAACGGCACCCGCAGGAACTGGCGCAGCAACGCCCGGTCCGTCATCTTGCGCCGTTCGCCGGTCAGCGTAGCGACGAGAAACTCGCCTTCCGGGTCGGATTCGCGGATCGACAGGGCGAGCTTATCGTGGGGCGACAACGTGCGAATGCGATAGCGTGCGTTCATCGCGATCAGCGGCGAGACATGAAAGATTTTGTCGAATTCATGGTCGGTCGGGCCGTCGGCGGCCACCGGCATCAGATAACCGTGCTGGTCGCCAAAAGTATTCTTCACTTCGTACAGCACTGCGCGCAGCGTGCCCACCCTATCGCTGCAATACCACACCGACAGGGGATCGAAACCGTAACCCAGCACGCGTGGCATGCAGAGCAGGCGCACATTGGCGGCGGCCTCGGCGAGTCCGGCATCCACGAGCTGACGTTCGATCCAGGGACGCAGGGGCGTGCCGTCGCGCGGACCGTGATCCCGGTCGTAAAACGAGAACAGGTTGAAAGCGTTGTGGGAAAACAGCCGGCGGCGTGCCGCAGTGTCCGGGACATCGTCGATATCGAGCACGATATTGAACACCCGGTAGACGAACTCATAGGCCTTCGGCCGGGACCGCCGGTGCATGACCTCGCTGACATAGAGGTCCGCCATCACGGTGACGGTGCTTTCGGCGTTTGCGTAGTCTGACCTGTCGTCATCGCTACTTCCGGTTGGTCGGGATTGGCGTTATCGATACGGCTCCGATACGGTGGCGGATTACCCCTTATTCGGCCGCCTTCGGCGGGTTCAGATGCTGTACGTAGACTTTTACCGAGTCCTGCATGCTCCGGCTTTTATTCATGGTTTCTCGGGACTCCGCGCCAAAGGGCGTCGAATTCAGCAGGCGGTACATGTCCGCCGCGCCCTTGTGATAGTTCGCCGTCACCCCGACCGACGCATAGGTCTCTGCGATCTGTTCCATCTCGCCGATCCAGCGGCCCGCATCCGCCGGCAGAGCGGGTACCCGCCGCGCCATCCGGTCGAGCACTTCGCCCTGCCATTCGGCTTCGAGTACCTCGCGGATGCCCAGCGCCTCTGCCGCCGTATAGGCCGCCGTCAACAGCGAATCCGTCCCCTTCGTGACCGAGGCGTAGACCATTTTTACCGCCGATGCGCGGCCGATCTCGTCGCCAAGCTGGATGACTTTTTTGCCGTTGCCGTCGAGTTCATCCATCAGCCCTGCCTGTGGGCCGGAGACGTAGAGCTTTGTCATCGCTTCGGATTTCAGGGGTGGCCAGCCGATGATGCCGCCATCGATATACGCGGCGCCGGCGTCGGCCATCACGGCGGCAATCCGCTGCGCCGTGGTCGGCGCGATAGCATTCAAATCGGCGAAGGGCGGGGTCTTGCCGGTCGCTTTCATGGCTGCCGCCACATCGGCGGCGAGCGGAACGGCGCGCTCCGGCGGCATGATCGATATCACCAGGGCCGCTTCGCTGACCAGCGCGGCGAGATCCGGCACCTCGCGAAAGCCGCCGCGGTCGGCGCGCATCCGGGTCTCGTCGCTGCGCCCGGCGAGCACGGTGATCACATCAATGCCCTGTCCTTTGATGGACGCACCGACGCCTTCACCCATATCGCCGGGACTGAGGAGTCCAACCGTTTTTAAAACCATACCCGTCTCCGCACATTCTGTTCGATCAAGATTAGCCGGAGTGCAGACGGGGAGTCATCCCCTGATCGGGTCATAAAATAGGAGCCGGCGTCCCGGGGGCTCAAGACGCCGACTCCGCTGGCTGCGCGCAGATAACGCCGGTTAGGCGTCACGCAGCGGCAGGGCTACATAGCGATCGTTCCCTTTACGATTCACGAGAACGAGCAGCGCTTTCCGTTTGTCATCCTCCTTGCCCGACAACGCCTTATCGATGATGCGGGCAACATCGGCGGGGCTGCCGACGTCTTGGCCGGAGATCCGCCGGATCACATCGCCGGGACGCACACCCTTTTCAGCCGCGATGCCGTTCGGATCGACCTGCGTGACGACCACGCCGGTCGCGTCCCGACCGAGGCCGAACCGGGCGCGCATCTGGTCTTCGAGGGCGGCCAGCATCATCCCGAATTTTGGTGCATCCGTATTTGCCGGACCGGCGGCCGCGACCTTTTCCGGTGTCGGCATCGCACCAATTGTCACCGTCAGCGTACGTTCCCGGCCATCACGGAAAACGGTCATCGGCGCTTTTTCGCCGGCGGCGAGGTTGGCTATATGCCGGGGCAGTTCCCGCAGTTTTTCGATGCGCTCATCACCGACCGCGACAATCACGTCCCCCGTCCGCACCCCGGCCTTTGCGGCGGGGCTGTCCTTCGTCACCCCGGCGACCAGCGCACCTTCGGGTTGGGGCATGCCGAGCCCGGCGGCGAGGTCCTTGGTGACGGTCTGGATATTCACGCCGAGCCAACCGCGGGACACGGTGCCGGTCTTCAGTAGTTGGGCGACGACTTTTTTCGCCATATTCGCGGGCACGGCAAATCCGATCCCGGCGCTGACGCCGGTCGGGGAAATGATGGCGGTATTCACGCCGATCACCTCACCGCGGACGTTGAACGTCGGACCGCCGGAATTGCCCTTGTTGATAGGTGCATCGATCTGCAGGAAATCGTCATAGGGCCCCGCGCCGATATCGCGACCGCGCGCCGACACGATACCAGTCGTCGCCGTCTGGCCCAGCCCGAACGGACTGCCGAGGGCGATCACCCAGTCCCCGACTTTCGCAGCAGCCGAATCGCCGAACCGGACATAGGGAAATTTTTCGGTCGATCTAACTTTCAGGAGTGCAAGATCGGTCTTGGGATCGCGGCCGACAAGTGTCGCTTCGAACGTGTCGCCGCCGTTGAGCATGACCTCGATCTTGTCGGCATTTCCGATGACATGGTTGTTGGTCACGATATGGCCGTCGGCATCGATAAAGAAGCCCGATCCCATGCCCCGGACGCGCGGCGCGCGGCGCTGCTTGCCCTGGGGTGTGCCGAACTGGAAGCCGTAGCGCTTGCCGAACTCTTCATTGAAGAAGCGCTTAAACGGTTCGGGAATTTCCGCCGGACCGCGCTGTGCGCCGGGGCCCGTCTGCGGGGCGGTGCCGGTGACGCGGATGGAAACCACGGCGGGTCCGACCCGGTCGATGATGTCGGAAAAACTGCCGGGCAGGCCGCGGTTTTCGAGGACCGGTGCGGGCGTCGGGGAAACGGCCGAGGCCGCTAGGTTCTTGCTCGACAGAACACCCCCGACGGCGCCGAGAGCGGCGACCGCGCCCAGGGCCGCAACAGCGGCAGCGGATTTCTTGAATCTGTCTTTCGACATGACATCTCCTAACATTCAGATTTCGCCTTCGCCATTGAATATGGAGTGCGGCGCCTTACGACCGCCTGTCCGGCGTATTACAAATTATTAATGGTGCGGATTTTCGCGCTGAAAGCCCTGCCCCACCGACCAGACCCCGCACGGCGCTGCGGATCAGCCCTGTTCGAGTTCGCTGTCCCAGTACAGGAAGTCGCGCCAGCTCTCATGCAGGAAGTTCGGCGGAAACGACCGGCCATTGCTTTGCAGCCGGTGGTTCGTAGGTTCCACCGGCGCTCCGGCAGGAATCATGCCGCAAACGTCCGGGAGCCGGTTTCCTTTGACCAGATTGCAGTCGGAACAGGCAGCAACCACGTTGTCCCAGCTCGTCCGACCGCCGCGCGATCGCGGAATCACATGATCGAATGTCAATTCCGACGTGCCGGGCGTGTCGCCGCAATACTGGCAGGCAAACCTGTCGCGGAGGAAGACGTTAAACCGGGTAAACGCCGGCTTTCTGGAAAGCGGTACATATTGTTTCAGCGCGATCACGCTGGGCAGTCGCATCGATAACGACGGCGACCGGACCTCTTCATCGTACTCGGAGACGATATTCACCCGGTCGAGGAACACCGCTTTCACAGCGTCCTGCCAAGACCATACCGAAAGGGGGAAATAGCTGAGCGGCCGAAAATCGGCATTTAGAACCAACGCGGGAGGGTCCCCCCTCACGGCCTTAGTCCCTCAGTGCAGCCGACCTTCACGACAATGCTCATTTCTTGGGAAGATTAGCCGCCGATTCCGATCAGGGCAACCGGCAGGACGTGAAGATTTTGTAAAAAATAATCCACAACCCACTGCATATAGTGGATTGGAGGTCGAAATCCCTGTGCTTACGTGTCCAGAACCCGCTTCACGAATTCCAGCCCGACGCGTATGCCGTCTTCGTCGATACCATGGCCAAGACCGGGACGGACATGGGTCTCAATCTCGACACCGCAGTCTATCAGCGCGGCAGCGGCCGTTTCCATGTCGGAGACCGTGAGCAGTTCGTCCGAATCGCCTTGGACCATCACGACCGGCGGCTTCGCGCGGATTTCATCGGCCAATATGTCCGGCGATTCCATCCGCCCGGAATAACCGACGATACCGGCGACGGCTTTTTCGCGGCGTGGCGCGGCAAACAGCGACATCATAGTGCCTTGCGAAAACCCGACGAGGACTAGGTTTGCTTCGGTCAGGCCGCGGCGTTCAAGCTGTTGCGTTAGGAAATTGTCGAAAATTGCGGCGGTCGACCGGATCGCCGCTAGCCTTTCGGCCGGATCCTGCATCCACACGTCGTACCACTGGTAGCCGGACGGCGCGCCGGCGCACCGGTACGGCGCATTGGGCGAGATAAAAGCCGCGTCGGGCGCCACATGGGCAAAATACTGCGACAGCGAAAACAGATCGTTCCCGTCGGCACCATAGCCATGCACGAAGACAATCAGCTGTTTCGCAGGCCCGCCGGACGCGGGTTCGGCCTCGGGACCGGACAGTTGGGGAAGATCGTTCATGGGAAGCTCCGTTTACAAAAATACGTTTAAGATATAGCTCATTTGTGCCCCCGGGTACTGAGATAGTGATGCCACAATATCCGTGCCGCCACACTCCGCCATGGGCGCCACTGTTCGCTAATTTCTTGGAGCAGTTCGGGCCCCGGTCGCGCCTCCAGCCGCTTTATCGAATGCACAGCCGCCTGCAAGGCGATATCGCCGGCCGGCCAGATATCGGGGCGCATCAGGCTCATCAGCAAATAAATATCTGCGGTCCACGCGCCGATGCCTTTGACCTGGATCAGATGCTCGCGCACCGCGTCATCATCCATCCGCGGCAGGCGGTCGATTCGGACCGACCGGTCGAGAATGCAGTCGGACAGATGACGGATATAGCGGGTCTTCTGGCGGCTGACCCCGGCAGCGCGAAACTGGTCGTCCGTCAGGATTAGCATATTCTCGGGGGTCAGGTCACTGGCCACCAAGGCCAGCCGGTCATAGGCCGCCCGGGCGGAGGCTAGTGAAACCTGCTGTTCGAGAATCAGTAATATGAGCGTATCGAAGCCGCGCGAACGTCTCCATATGGGGGGATTGCCAAATTCTTTTATGATAGCGCCCAGATCGGGGTCACGCCGTGCTAGTATGGATAACGCTTTATTAATCGTCTCAAGGGTAAGTCGGCGGTTCATCGGAATATTCCGGCTGATGGTAGGCTCGGCCGCCCTGTTCCACAGGCGTGAATTCTATTCTCACAGAAATGGCAGCATGGCAAAACGCAAAACAGGAGGAGAGGTCACACGGTTCGCTCCGAGTCCGACCGGCTATCTTCACGTCGGTCACGTCTTTTCGGCGCTGACGGCCTATCACGCGCGCGGGAAAGGCGGCACATTCCATCTTCGGATCGAGGATATCGACCCGGCGCGGTGCAAGGACAAATTCACCGACGCGATCCAGGAAGATCTCAAATGGCTTGGGCTCGACTGGGAAACGCCGATCCGCAAGCAATCCAAACAAATGAAAGACTACGATGTTGCGCTGAAAAAGCTCAGCATTAAGGGATTGCTCTATCCGTGTTTCTGCACCCGGTCCGAGATCAAGAGCGAGATCGAACTGTCGGGTCACGCGCCGCATGGCCCGGACGGCCCGGTTTACCCGGGTGTGTGCCGCAAACTATCGGCTGAGAAACGCGACGACCGGCTTGATGATGGCGATGCCCATGTCAGACGGATCGATATGTCCGGCGCGGCAGCGATCGCCGGGCCCCTTGCCTGGAGAGATACCGGCATGGGGATGACCAAGGCCCACCCGCAAAGGTTCGGCGACGTCGTGCTCGCCCGCAAGGACGTGCCGACCAGCTATCATCTGGCAGTGACCGTGGACGATCACCTTCAGGGCATCACGCTTGTCACGCGCGGCGCCGATCTGGCGCCGTCGACGGAAATCCATCGGCTGCTGCAGGGTCTGCTCGGCTATACTACGCCGACCTATGCCCATCACCGCCTGATCAAGGATACGACCGGACGCCGCCTTGCCAAACGCAACCAGGACATGTCGATCCGCGCACTCCGCGAAGCCGGCTACACGCCGGAAGAGGTCATTGAATTGTCAGGGTTCGAAAAGTAGAACATCGCGCCATCCGAATGTGTGACAGTGGTCGAATATGACCGGGCGGAAAAGCGGGATGCGAAGATATGGCCGATAATGTTCCGGGCACGATAGAAAAAGCCCTCGCGATCAACCTCGATCCGTTGAAATACGGCACGATGGTGGAAATCGGCGCAGGCCAGTAAGTCGCCCGCTGGTTTTTCCAGGCGGGCGCCGCCGCCGGGACGGTCGCGAAGACCATGTCCGCCTATGACATGAAATTCAGCGACGAGATATACGGCACCGCGGAGGATAAGCGTTACGCATCACGCGGCCGGCTCGAACGCATGCTCGAGCGCGAATTCGACCTGCTGGTATCCCGCATCAAGGATCACGGGCCGGACGAATCCACCTTTTTTTTTGCCAACACCGTCGCCGCCCAGGGTTTCAAGAAACGCGAGAAATGCCGCGGGTGGATGGGGGGGTACGGCTTCAGTCGGCGCCGGGCGCCGAGCCCGACGACATCATTCTGCATTTGCGGATGTTCGACGACACCAATGTCGAACAGCAGGACGCGCTCGGCATTCTCGGCGTCAACCTGATCCATGGCGCGTATTTTCACGGTAATGCGACGGAAAAACTGCTCGCCGGGCTGACGGACAATCTGAAATGGGGCCGGGTCGAGGTCGATCTCGTCGAATTCCGCGGCCCGACCATGGGCGCCGTCGACAACCGGCTTATGGCGCTTGAGCTCGTAAACGCAAACCTGACGCCAGCGGTGCTGTTAGATTCCGAAGGCCGGGTAGCGATACCCGGAGAAGCGCTGTACAAGCGCAGCGTGCTCGGCATGCGCGGCGAGTTTCACCCCGTCATCGGCGAAGGTATGCGGCGGTTCGACCATGCGAAAGACCTATTTGCCGAAAAATTCGCGGCGGGAAAACCGGCGATCCTGATGGCCGAAATGACCATATCGTCCATCGTCAACGAAGACGTCATCGATACCGCCGATTTCCTGGAGCGGGTCAACGCGCTGACCGGGCTTGGCTTCCATTTGCTGATTTCGGAATTCTTCCGCTATTTCCGCGTCCGCCAGTATCTCGCGCGACCCAGCGATGAGCCGGTGGCCTTTGTCATGGGTGTCGACGGGTTTTCCCGCATCATGAACGAGAAATACTACGAAGGGCTCGAAGGCGGGATTCTCGAGGGCTGGGGCGTTTATTCCCGCCGGGCACCACCGCCTATATCTATCCCGACCATGTGGACGACGTCGCCATCACGCTCGACGACATGCCCGTCGCGGACCACCTGAGACCGCTGATCGGCTATCCGCGCAAGCGCGTCCAGGTGGTCGCGGTCGACGATCTCGCGCTCTAGAGCATTTTTCGCTTACGCGGAATCGCGCTACAAACGCGCGCGCGGCCGGCGGCGCATCAAGCCGATGCTGAGAAGGCCGAATCCCAATACCGCGAGCGTACCCGGCTCGGGCAATACACCGCCGCCGGGACCGGGATCGATGATCACCTCTTCGAGCTTGGCGGCAAAGAAATTGTTTACAAAATCCGTGTCGTTCGCGCCGTCGACATTGAACGACCGGGCGAGCAGACCTGTCTGCAGCACCTGCGCCTGCAGGCTGTTGTCGGTCACGGGGTCGGCAAGCAGGTTGGCGAGGGTCGCCGCGCCGTCGAAGTTCAGCAAATCCGCATCTACGACGTCGTAGATGTAGTTGCCGTACCGATATTCGGAAGGACCCTGCTGGCTGATCATCATGTTCACGAAGGCCTGATTGGCGATCACCGCCTGGGCGGTGGCATCGATCTCTGCCTGCCAGCTTGCGTTCAGCGGATTGGGGGGCGCGAGGGACCCCTAACCCGGAAACCAATTGGCCACATTGAACGCGCGGTCAGAGTCTTCGTCTGTCACCAGAATGAGGTTCTTCCGGGCATCGGGCCGGAAATTGAGGACCCCGTCCTGCGGAATATTGTTGTTTTCCAATGTGCTTGACGGTACCGCGCCGAGCACCATGCGGATGGTTTCCAGGACCGCTTCGGGATTCACGTTGTGATTGTTCTGTATACCGGGATTGGCGCCGATCGTAATGTTGTTGAGGGCGGTTTGCGCCGCTGTCGCATCGGCCGTGAAGTCGAGCGTCAGTTCCAAATTGCCGCCGAAGACGACCACCGCGACCGGGTATCAACCGTCGCCGCGTTCAGGTTCCCCACGAATGTGGAAAAGCCATTGCGCACGCCGGTGATTTCACCGGCCATCGACCCGGTCGCGTCAATTATAAAGACAAAGTCCGTCTTAGTCGGCATCGCGTGTGCCGGCATGAGTTGTAATCCGAGTCCAGGTACGACGGATATCAGCGCCGTGCGGAAAGATCGGACGGAAGTTTTCAGTTGGTTCGAATAATAAGCCATTTTATCGCCCCCCCTACTCGTTGGGGACCATGTTATGGCGGCCGAGATAGCGGCAGTTGTGTATTTTCCATGGGAACCTGTGACTTTTTTGTGGCGGGTCGAGTTTACGCCTAGGACCGCAACCCCCGGAGGATCGCCTCGTAATCCGGGTGCTCCGGCGGCAGCACGCCGTGGCGAGTACAGAAATCGATGATCACCAGGTTGCTGTTGAACTTGAATTCGTCCGTCGACTCGACGATGTCCAGTACGTCTTCCGCCGGCAGCAATCGGAATTCGGCAACCTCGCCGTCAGTGTTCACCGGCTGGAAATCGGCCGGCAATTCGAGGTCCCAGCAGAACATCATGTCGGGCTTCAGCCCCAGATCGTTTTCCATCGTATAGGTAATGGCGCCGACTGGATGGGCCGCCTCTGCGAGGTGGGCGGGCACGCCGGCCTCTTCGCCAGCTTCCTTGATCACGTTTTCCTTCAGCGACAGCCCCACCGGCTGGCCGCCCGCGATCATATTGTCGAGCTGCCCCGGACAGACCGGCCGGTCGACTGCGCGGGTCGCGACCCACAGCTTCAGGTCGCCGCCGTCGCGGACAAAGCCGTTCACATGAACGCCATACGCACGGCACCCGAAAAACGCGGCGGCCGCGCGTTCGATCTCGAACGCATAGGGCCTGCCCCACGTCCCGCCGATCGGATAGGCCTCCCCCCGCCAGCCGGTGATGACGCCGTCCTCTACCAGGCAGCGCAGCACCATGTCGACGGCGGCGCTGCGGTCGTCGTAATCGTCCAGGCCCGCGGCCAGTTCGACAAGGCCATCCGATAGCGTGAAGACATCCGGGAAGCGTTCCAGGTGTATGAGGTTGTCATTGCGGATATGCCCGACCGTTTTTCCGTCCACGGATAAGGGCATAAAATTCGACATGTCGTGTGCGTTGCAGCGGGCGATATGGTCGAGAAAGCTCATTTCAGGGTCCGGATTGGGAAGAAAGGCAGCATCCTGCGATTTTAACACGGCGCAATAATGTCGCATTGCACCATCGGGTAAAGGGGACCATATTCTATCTATGTCATCGCTTATACCTGTTCTGATCGTTATCGCCGTTCTGGCGACCTTCGGCGCGCTCGCCTTCGGCCTGGTGTCCATGGTCCGTGGCGGTGAATTCAATGCCCGCAATTCGAACAAAATGATGCGCCTCAGGGTGATCATGCAGGCCGCCGCCCTAGTGCTGATCGGCCTCGCCTTTCTGTTTTCGCCCAAATAGGCCGAATTCCCTTCGCTGTTGCAGCAATTTCCACCGAAACTTGACAACTGACGGGACTCGGTTAGTTTTCGCAACTGCGAGATAAAGCCTTTCCGGATGCACCTCTTTTGGCAGCAAACGGTGCTTGGAAGGGCTCCCGCAACACCGATGGCTGCCCCCACATCTGAGAGTTATTGACCGATGAAACTCCTCGTCGCCGTCAAACGGGTGATCGATTACAACGTCAAGGTTCGCGTCAAGGCAGACGAAACCGGCATTGAGACCGCCAATGTCAAAATGTCCATGAACCCGTTCGACGAAATCGCCGTCGAAGAGGCCGTTCGCCTGCTCGAAGCCGGCACCGCGACCGAAGTCGTCGCCGTGTCCATGGGCGTCCAACAGTGCCAGGAAACGATCCGCACGGCGCTCGCCATGGGGTGCGACCGGGGCATTCACGTCAAAACCGACGACGAATTGCAGCCGCTGTCGGTCGCCAAGCTGCTTGCGAAAATCGTCGAGAAGGAATCCCCCGACGTGGTGATCCTCGGCAAACAGGCCATCGACGACGATTCGAACCAGACCGGCCAGATGCTGGCAGGCCTGCTCGACTGGTCGCAGGGCACGTTCGCCTCCAAGATCGAACTCGCCGACGGCCGCGCGAACGTCACACGCGAAGTCGATGGCGGGCTGGAAACGCTCGCGATCAAACTGCCGGCGATCATCACCACCGATTTGCGCCTGAACGAGCCGCGCTACGCATCGCTGCCGAACATCATGAAGGCAAAGAAAAAGCCGATCGACGAGATGAGCCCGGACGATCTCGGTGTAGACGTCGCGCCCCGGCTGACCACGCTGAAAGTGACCGAGCCGGCCAAGCGCGAAGGCGGGGTCAAGGTCGAGAGCGTCGCCGAACTGGTCGATAAACTGAAAAACGAAGCGGGGGTCATCTGATGGCAGTTCTGGTTGTCGCCGATCACGATAATTCGGCAATTGTTCCGATTGTTCTGAACACCGTCACCGCCGCCACCGCGATTTCCGACGACGTACATGTGCTGGTCGCCGGTGACGGCACCGCCGCCGCCGAGGCCGCGTCAAAGATCGCCGGTGTAACCAAGGTCGTCGCCGCAAACGATGCCGGCTATGGCCATCAGATCGCCGAAACCGTCGCACCTGTCGTGGTCGGCCTGGCCGGCGGTTACAGCCATATTCTTTTTCCGTCCAACACGTCGGGTAAAAATATCGCCCCGCGCGTCGCGGCCCTGCTCGATGTGGCGCAGATTTCCGATATCGTCGAGGTCGTCTCGGAAGACACGTTCGTGCGCCCGATCTATGCCGGTAACGCGATGGCGACCGTCCAGTCGTCGGATTCCGTCAAGGTCATCACGGTACGCGGCACGGCGTTCGCCGCCGCCGAGGCCGAGGGTGGTTCCGCCGCAATCGAAAACATCGATGCGGGCGAAAACCCCGGCCTGTCGAGCTTTGTCAGCCAGGAACTGACGAAGTCCGAACGGCCCGAACTCACCGCCGCGCGGGTGATCATTTCCGGCGGGCGCGGCCTGCAATCGGGTGAGAACTTCGAAATCATCGAAAAAGTGGCGGACAAGCTGGGCGCCGCCGTTGGCGCATCCCGCGCCGCGGTCGATGCCGGCTACAAGCCCAACGACTACCAGGTCGGCCAGACCGGCAAGGTCGTCGCCCCTGAACTGTATATCGCCGTCGGTATTTCCGGGGCGATCCAGCACCTGGCGGGCATGAAGGATTCCAAAGTGATCGTCGCAATCAATAAGGACGAAGAGGCGCCGATCTTTACCGTCGCCGATTAC
>Ga0315331_10001547_pt1 | contig 17246 bp, 12 predicted proteins | sample M160m34915metaG_FD_203456 | JGI IMG/M metagenome (GOLD analysis project Ga0315331, IMG submission 203456) | Ammonia-oxidizing marine archaeal communities from Monterey Bay, California, United States - M1 60m 34915 | ecosystem: Environmental > Aquatic > Marine > Intertidal zone | place: USA...
AATATCCTGGCTGAGGGCCCGGTGTTAGCAGTGAAGCAGAGTGACGCGATGCTTGAAGGCATGGATGAGTGGAACCAAAAACACCACGGGGCATCAGGACTAATTGATCGCGTAAAGGTAAGCACGCTTGATGAGGCTGAAGTGCAGCGGCAAACGCTTGAATTTCTGGTTCAGCATTCAGAAAAGAATGCTTCTCCCATGTGCGGTAATAGCATCTGTCAGGATCGACGCTTTCTTGCTAACTACATGCCGGAGCTTGCGGCTTTCTTTCATTACCGTAACCTCGATGTCAGCACGCTGAAGGAGCTGGTAAAACGCTGGAAGCCAGGAATCCAAAGCGGATTGACTAAGCAGGGAACCCACCAGGCTATGGAAGATATCAAGGATTCGGTCAACGAGTTGATTTACTACCGCGAGCACTTTATTGCGCGCTAGATATTCCATGCTGTTCTAGCGCCCACTCAATGTGCTCCCTGACCATCGGCGGGGCGGAGCTGCGGCCGGCTTCCAGCGCGGCGATAAGCTCCGTAGACGATTCCGCGTTCCCCAATCCCACCGCCAGATTTCGCAGCCAGCAGGCATAGCCAATTCGGCGTATGGGAGATCCTGCTGTGCGTTCTAAAAATTCCTGCTCTGTCCATTTGAACAGATCCACGAGCGCGGCGTTATCCAGGCCGTGACGCGGTGAGAAGTCAGATTCATCACTGGGTCGGGTGAACTTGTTCCATGGGCACACTAACTGGCAGTCATCGCAGCCGAACACACGGTTACCCATAGCCTTGCGAAACTCAAGTGGGATGCTATTGCGCAACTCGATAGTAAGATAGGAAATACAGCGTTTCGCATCCATCTTGTTTGGTCCTAGGAATGCGTTGGTTGGGCAAACATCAAGGCAGGCTCTACAGCTACCGCAATGATCGGAAACTGGTTTGTCTATTGGTAAAGGCAGGTCAGTAAATAGCTCACCAAGAAAAAACCAGGAGCCGGCTTGCTTGTTTATCAGCATGGTGTTCTTGCCAATCCAGCCCAGCCCTGACTTTTCCGCAAGCGCTCTCTCTAACACCGGTGCGCTATCAACGAAAGCCCGATAAGCAAACTCACCGATTTCCGATTGTATTTTCTCTGCCAGTCGCTGCAGACGCTTTCGCATCAATTTGTGGTAGTCCCGACCCCTTGCATAGCGTGCAATATACGCTGTGTTGCGATCTTCTATTGGCACAAGAGAGTTACTCTTGTCTTTCGCATAGTCCATGCGCACTGAAATAACTCGGGCTGTGCCCTCGAAGAGTTTTTCCGGGAAAAATCTTTTATCCTGATTTTCCGCCATGTAGTGCATTTCGCCATGACAGCCTTCCTCTATCCACCGCTGGTAACTTGACCGGTAGTGAGATAAATCTATGTCGGTTATCGCCACCTGCTGAAATCCTAGTTCAGTGCCCCAGCCCTTTATGGCGCTGGCGAGACTGTGTAGTTCGATATCTGTCATAGGGCTTACAGGGCGCAGAGAATTTCAGCGGCGCGCTCCAGCGTGCTGTCATCTTTGCAAAAACAGAAGCGGATAATCCGGGAATCCGGCGCCTGTTTACAGAAGGGGGCAAGGGGAATGGCTGCAACCCCTTTGTCACTAGTAAGTTCTGCAACGAAGTCCATGTCGGGCTGATCACTGATCTCTTTATAGTCTACCAATTGAAAATAGGTACCCTTTGATGGGGTAAACCTGAAGCGGGAGTCCTGAATCAGACGGCAGAAATAATCCCTCTTGGCCTGATAGAAATCAGAGAGCTCGGTGGCATGTTGTGGACACTCCGCCATGAAATCCGCAATTGCGTATTGTAGAAAGCTGGTGGTTGTGAAGGTGACAAACTGGTGAATCTTCCTGAACTCCGCTGTCAGCTCCGGTCTCGCCACACAGTACGCCAACTTCCAGCCGGTGGCGTGATAGGTTTTCCCGAAAGAGAATACGGCAAAGCTTCTCTCCTTGAGCGAAGGGTGGCTCAGAACGCTGACGTGTTTCTCACCATCAAACACCATGTGCTCATATACTTCATCGGAGAGGATCAGGATATTAGTCTCGGCCACAAGGTCTGCCAGGGCATCTAGGTCACTTCTGTTGAGTGTCACGCCGCAGGGGTTATGGGGTGTGTTGATGATGATGAGCCGGGTTCTGGAGGTAATCGCGTCGGCCGCGCGACTCCAATCGATACCGTAGTCAGAGAGCCTGAGCGGCAGACGCACAGGAATGCCACCAGCCATGAGTATTGCAGGTTCGTATGAATCATAAGCAGGATCGAAAATAATGACCTCATCGCCTTGATGCACCGAGGCCTGTACCGCGTCGAATAGTGCTTCGGTCGCCCCCGAGGTCACTGTGACTTCGGTTTCGGGGTTGGCATCAAAGCCGTACAGCGAATTGATCTTGTTGCTGATCTCCTGACGTAGTAAGGGAATACCAGCCATGGGTGGATATTGGTTCCTCTTATCGTTGATATGGTAGGCGACGAGCTCTTTCAAGCGATCTGGACAGTCGAAATCCGGGAAACCCTGGGATAGGTTGATAGCCCCATAGTCCTGGGCCATTTTTGACATGACTGTAAAAATAGTTGTCCCAACATCTGGCAATTTACTTTGCAAATTGACTCCCCTATGGTGATGGTTATTCTGGTGAGATGAGAACAAAAGGACTGAGCTAAAGTAATATTCTACCTGAATATTGCTGAGAAGCAGCATCACGAAGTTCGCTGTAGTTTTTTGCGGAAAGAATCCAATTAGTAGCGAACAAATCAAATAACTTTAGAACCAAACTATGGGTGCACGATGTTAATTGAAAAGGACCTGCATGATTTTGCGCAGGTCGGCGAGAATGCCTCTATGTCTAATTCGACAGCAGGGTCCTTGCCGCTGCTAAATTTGTACGCTGGCCGCGCGGCGGTGCTGGCATACTTTGAAAACACCTGGGCACTGACTGAGCAACTGTTCTCGAGTCTGGCCACTGATGAGGCCTACTATGCGCGCCCTTATCATAAGACCCGCCATCCTCTGATTTTTTACTATGCCCACCCAGTGTGCTTTTACGTCAACAAGCTATTGGTTAGTGGGCTCATAGACAAACCGGTTAACCAGGAATTTGAGCTTTTGTTTGAGACCGGTGTCGATGAAATGAACTGGGATGATCTCCATGACGGCGAGCAGGATATATGGCCAGAGTTGGACGCTGTGCGAGAATATCGCGCAAAGGTATATGGGCTGGTCAAGGAAGTCATCCAAACCCACCCAGCACTGGACAAACCAATCACCATGGCATCATCCGCCTGGTCTCTGGCCATGTGTTTCGAACACGAGCGCATTCACTTGGAGACCTCCTCCGTCCTGATTCGGGAGCTGCCGCTGGAATACGTTACACAACCCGACAGCTGGCCAGACTGGCTCACTGCACCTGCCGGGCAGAATTACGATCCGAAACAGGGTGAGCACTACCCCAGCAATGAAATGTTGGAAGTCGATTCAACGCGCGTTGCTCTCGGCAAGCCCAATGCGTGGCCGACTTTCGGTTGGGATAATGAGTATGGCAAGGATCAGCGCGAGGTCAGCGGCTTCAAGGCCAGTAAATACCTGATTAGCAACGGCGAATTTTTTCAGTTCGTTCAGGCCGGTGGCTATGAACAGCGCTGTTATTGGTCGGAATCTGGCTGGAGCTGGAGACAGTTTCGCAATGTGAAGTGGCCTACGTTCTGGGTTCAGGCCGGCCCCGCTGGCTCTCATCGCTACAAGCTGCGCACCACATTCAGTGAAATCCCCATGCAGTGGAGCTGGCCTGCGGTTGTAAATTACTACGAGGCGAAAGCTTATTGTGCTTGGCTTAGTGAACGGACCGATAGCAGCGTGCCTTATCGACTACTAGCGGAAAGTGAGCACCTTGCAATGCGCGACCCGGGGTTGAGTGCAGCAGTCGACTGGGAGCCGGGTTCTCAGGAAAAGCTAGAATTGGATGGCGTGATGTACAGCAGCGCCGATAGACCAGCTAACCACAATCTTCGTTTTGGCAGTGAGGGTGCCGTGAATGCACTAATGCCGAATGCCTTGGGGTTCCACGACAGTTTTGGCAACGTCTGGCAGTGGTGTGAGGATCCATTCCACCCCTTCCCCGATTTCATGATCCATCCTTATTACACGGACTTCAGCACGCCTTGTTTCGATGGTGAACATCAGATGATTCTTGGCGGCTCCTTCATTAGCACGGGCGACGAAGCGAGTATCTGGTCGCGTTTTCATTTTCGACCTCACTTCTTTCAACACGCAGGTTTCCGGGTTGTAACGGATTCCGATACAGTTGAAAAGAAAGGCGACAAGTACGATACAGACGAAGTGGTTAACCAGTATTTGCTGTTCCACTGGGGTGAAGAGTCTGATCAATTCGATCAAACTCTGACGTCACGAATTGAAGCACCCAAGGTAACGAACCTGATTACCCGCACAGTGGAATTGATGAACCAATTCAGCACTGGCAAAAACAGTGCGCTTGATCTTGGTTGTGCAGTGGGCCGCTCTACATTTGAGCTGGCCAGGGAATTCGGCTCAGTGATGGGTCTGGATTACAGTGACGCTTTCATAGATGCGGCTGAGCACCTGCGAACTGAAAAGTCGCTAAGATATCAGCGCTGGGAAACAGGCCGTCACAACACGGATTTAACGGCAAAAGTGGACCCGGCAATAGACTGCAACCAGCTTGGCTTTGTACAGGGAGACGCTGCTAATCTCGATGCTGTGCCGCTGCTTCAGAATAATGTGTCTTACGATGCGATTCTGCTCAGTAATCTCATGTGTCGCTTGTCAGAGCCAGAGCTTTGCCTGAAGCAATTCACGGAATCAAACCGTTTCCTGCAGCAAGGTGGCATATTGGTCATCTCCTCCCCTAATACATGGATGACGCAGTACACGAATCCCGATAGTTTTCTTGATGGAGCCGACAGCGAAGCAACCCTTGCGGCGCTGGGGGAATGCTTGCCGGGATTCGAGCGCCTGCACGAAGAAGATCTGCCTTTCATGATCCGGGAACATAGGCGAAAATATGAATATATTGTGGCCCAAGTCTCAGTCTGGCGGAAGTTGTGAGCTGCCGCGAGCAGCACGCTGAAAACGCGCCGGGAGCTAAATCAGCCTGAATAAAAAAAGGGCCGCTAAGCGGTCCTTTTTTTAATCCAGAGTGTTCGCAGTTTAACCTTCTCCCTGCAGCCATTCATTCAATTGAATGATGTCTTCAGGTGTAAGGATGCCAGCGACCTGCTTGAGTACCAGTGTATCGAGGACATAGTCAAAGCGGGCGTCAGCGTACTGGCGCAGAGCGCGGAAGAGATTTTCGCGGGCCCTCAGTACTTCTACGATATTACGTGTACCAACCTCAGCACCAAGCTCCGTCGCATCAAGAGCAAGCTGAGCCGAGTTGATTGATTGCTGGCGCTGATCAATCACCAGGACGTCGGTGTTTACCCGACGGTAGGCATTTCGAATATTCTGGGTCAGCTGACGCTTGGTCAGTTCCAGCGATTCCTGCGCTGCAACTACATTCTGCTCTGCTTGGCGCCGACGTGCACTGACGGCGCCGCCGCTATAGAGAGGGATGCTGACACTCAGTGCCAGCGAGCTGCGGTCGAATGCGCCGCCGCCGATCTGGATACCCTGGCTGACGATAGGGGCCGTTACGTTGTGGCCATACTGTCCGGCGATATCCACGGTTGGCAGGTGATCTGACTTACGCGCCCGCAGCGTCTTGCGCGAGGCATCAAGGTTGTACCTGGCCGCCGCGATGGCAAGGCTATTGTCCTCAGCTTGGTCCTCCCAAGCGATCAGTGAACCATCGACCTCCAGAATTGGGAAATCCGCTCGGAGCTCATCGATATTACCATGGGGTTGACCGGTGATTGCTTCCAGCGCTTCATAGCGGGAACGCAGCAGGTCACGCTGCAGGATCGTGGTGTTTCGGGCCAGGTCAAAGGCAGCCTGGCTGTCGAACACGTCGGTAATCGCAACCAGACCTACTTCTTCTCGCTGTCTGGTCTGCTCAAGCGAGCGCAGTGCCGCCTCTTCTTCTTGAAGATTGGTTTCCAGCAGTTCCTGGGCACGCAGCACATCGAAATAAGCCATGGCGACGCGCATGATCAGGTCCTGTTCCTGGGCCGCGAGATTTACTGCGGCCGCGCGGTCACTGGCCTTGGCGCTTTGGAAGGTATACCAGTTCGACAGGTTGATCACGCTCTGGTTGAGGTTTAAACCCCAGCCGTGGTTGTTCAAACCATTAGCGTAGCTATGTCCAGGCTGAACCAGGGTGCTTACTGTTTCACCGGTTACCGGGTTCGTTATGTCCCTGAAAACATTATCCGAAGGACCAGAGGTCACCCGTGAGGTACTGCCGCCAACGCCGAAACTGGGAAGCAAGGCCGAACGGCTTTGGTTCAGGTTCTCTCGATTAGCTCGATAGACTGCTTCGGCTTGCCTCAAAGTAGGGTCATTTTCGAGGGCGAGCTCGAGGATCGTGTAGAGATCCTGCCCGTAACTGGCTGAACAGAAGAGGCTGCCCAGTAGTAGAAGTCCTAGGTACTTCGATAGTCGTCTCATAATTACTGACCTTGATGCGTGTGAATCTCGTGACTGGCGTCAATGCGGGTGAAACCGAAATTATTGGATTTCAGGTGATGAAGATGAGCAAGCCCGCATTCTACACAGTGTAACCAAAAGTGACAATTTTAACCCCGGCGATGCGACAGGCTGTTTTTCTTTACCCACTAGACGCTGGAGAGCTCAGCCTATTACTTTGGTCTTGGCGGCTTCTGCCCAGCGTATTACTTTGCGAGTGTTTTGGGGCATAATAAACACAGCTTAGATACCGCCAGCGAGTCTGCTCTGATTCGCTGATAGCCCGAATGCTTTACATCCGAAAACTCACGCTAGAAAACCGAAATCAGTGACAGTTACTCTCGCTTTCGCTGGCACCACAGGACCCTAGAATGAACGCAGAATCTGAACATTTACTGGAAAAAATCAGCAAGCTGGATACCAGCGGAGAGCAGCACTACCCAAATTCTCGGAAGGTATACGTCCAGGGTAGTAGATCCGATCTTAAGGTTCCGATGCGAGAAATCAGCCTGACTGCCACTGAGACTGAAACAGGTCTCGAAGAGAATCCACCGATGCGAGTTTATGATACATCTGGTATCTATTCAGATACTGAGTCGGTGATTGATCTGCGCAAGGGCCTGCCGCCAATTCGCCAGCCCTGGATCGAGGAAAGAAATGATACCGAGCAGCTGGCAGGCGCCAGCTCCACATTTGGCCAGGCCAGGCAGCAGGATCTGAATACAGCGCACCTGCGCTTTGAACATATTCATGCGCCTCGCAGGGCCAGGTCGGGCGCTAATGTCACGCAATTACACTATGCTCGCCAGGGCATCATCACGCCTGAGATGGAATATATTGCCATTCGCGAAAATATCGTCCGAGCCCAACTGCGTGAGCAGGAGCAGCCTCTCCATCAGCATACCGGCGAATCGTTTGCTGCCCAGATTCCTGATGAGATTACCCCTGAGTTTGTGCGAGACGAAGTCGCGCGCGGGCGAGCAATCATCCCAGCCAATATCAACCACCCCGAGATTGAGCCCATGATCATCGGGCGTAACTTCCTGGTAAAGGTGAATGCCAATATCGGAAATTCTGCTGTGACCTCCTCGATTGAAGAAGAGGTAGAGAAGCTCACTTGGTCAGCACTCTGGGGCGCGGACACGGTGATGGATCTATCTACCGGCAAGAATATCCATGAAACCAGGGAGTGGATTATTCGTAACTCCATGGTGCCCATCGGAACTGTGCCAATTTATCAGGCACTGGAGAAGGTAGATGGCGTTGCCGAAGATCTTAGCTGGGAAATTTATCGCGATACCTTGATTGAGCAGGCCGAGCAGGGTGTGGACTACTTTACAATTCATGCCGGTGTGCTGTTGCGCTATGTGCCGCTGACTGCCAAGCGCGTAACCGGCATTGTGTCGCGCGGTGGATCCATCATGGCCAAATGGTGCCTGTCTCATCACAAGGAAAATTTTCTTTATACTCATTTTGAAGACATCTGTGAGATCATGAAAGCTTACGATGTTTCCTTTTCACTGGGTGATGGACTGCGGCCTGGATCGGTTGCGGATGCCAATGATGCAGCGCAGTTTGGTGAGTTGGAAACCCTGGGTGAACTCACAAAGATTGCCTGGCGCCATGATGTGCAAACCATGATTGAAGGCCCAGGACATGTGCCCATTCACATGATTAAGGAAAACATGGAGAAACAGTTAAAAGTGTGCGATGAGGCACCTTTTTATACATTAGGCCCGCTCACAACTGATATTGCGCCTGGATATGATCACATCACCTCTGGCATCGGCGCCGCTATGATTGGATGGTTCGGATGCGCCATGCTGTGCTATGTCACGCCAAAAGAACATCTCGGATTGCCCAACAAGCAAGATGTCAAAGAAGGGCTGATGGCTTATAAGATTGCGGCCCACGCTGCAGATCTCGCAAAGGGTCATCCCGGCGCCCAGCTACGGGACAATGCCCTGTCTAAAGCGCGTTTTGAGTTTCGCTGGGAAGATCAGTTTAACCTAGGTCTTGATCCCACGACCGCGCGTGCTTATCACGATGAGACTTTGCCAAAGCAGTCGGGCAAGGTCGCGCACTTTTGCTCCATGTGCGGCCCCAAATTTTGTTCTATGAAAATCTCGCAGGAAGTGCGTGAGTATGCGTCTGCGAAGACTGATGGCAACGTCGACAAGGCGATAGATGAAGGCATGGCGGCCATGGCCGAAGAATATGAAAAGCAGGGGCGCAAACTCTATCGTAAGGTTTAGCAGATGGAATTCAGAGCCTAAAAGCTAATGCTCGGAACCTACGGCCTAAAATATAATGCCTAGGGCATGTGATCTGACTGTATATAGTCAAGCATCGCCTGCAGACAGGACTCAGCAAGTTTGCCAGAGCGCTGCGGCGACCATCCGAACGTTGAATCGGGAGTTGCTGTGGTATCTTTGAATGGCATCTCCAGGGTCATCGCTAGGCAGTCATGGAGACTCGCAGTCTGGACCGTGCTCATACTCAGGTTTGCTTCCCCGGGGGGCTTGGCTGGATACCCATGTTCGGTCTGAAAGTCTGGGTTTATTTGCGCGAGCCGGTTGCGATAAAAATCCAGCTTGGCCTGGCGTGTAGACTCCCAGTTCGCTAAACCCTCAGTGCCTGCGATAAAACAGTAGGGCAGAGTCTCGTCGCCATGCACATCGAGGAAAAAATCTACCCCCGTCTCTGACATTGCCTGCTTCGCCAGATGAACTTCAGGCGTTGAATCCATGGCTGGCTCTATCCACTCTCGATTCAGATTGCGCCCTGCGGCGTTAGTGCGCAAGTGTCCGCGCCGACTTCCATCCGGATTCATATTAGGAATCAGGTTGATATCACAGCGCTCCAGCAATTGCTGGGTCAGCGGATCGTCGATATCCAACAGCAGATTGATGCAGCCTTCCATCCACCATTCCGCCATGGTTTCCCCCGGGTGTTGGCGCGCGATAATCCAGCATTGTTTGCGTTCAGTCTCCATAGTTTTGCCCACATCAAGGCGAAAGCGCAAGAGGTCTAGGTCTTGCCCGTCCAGCGTCTGGCCGAGGAGTCGATTGCTACAGTGCTCAGCAGATTGCGCCTTGGCGACTAGCCGATGATGTCTTTCCATGGCATAGGGCGCGAAATAAGCGAAGTACACCGAGTCCTGTTCCGGGCAAAACTCTATCGTAAGGCAGCCGTCATCTAGGCCGGTGTCGTGTCGGTACCAGTGTTTACGGTCATAGGAATAACAAACTCGGTAATCCCTGAAGCCATTAGGATAGGCTGCCCCGTCAGCGTTAATAATTCGCATTACGCAGCTCTGCTGTCTGGCATCGCTGAGACGAAAATAAAACCACTGATAGAACGCTGAATTTTTGTCGGCACGAATCTTTAGGCGAATATCATTGACAGACTCGCAGGACAGTACTTCAATGTTGCCCCCATCAAACTCCTGGCTAATCTTCATAGGACTTCCCTTCAAGCTTTGTTTGGCTCATTTCATATCACAAAGAAGCCATTATCCTTGAAATGTCTTTGCAATTCACATTCTGCTATTATTTCGGCCCTTTCTAGTGCTGGGTTTGCTAACTGTCTTCAGGCTAGCATGCCCTGTCTCCAGAAATAAGAATTGGTAGCAAATATTCCAGCAATACTCTAAACCAGCAGTACGCTAATTAAGCGATATGTAATCAAAGTACCGAGACTAGCAATGTCCGTAATGACCGATAATTTAAACGTTAAATCCAACGACGCGCTCATCACTCCGCAGCAACTCAAGGCTGAACTTCCTCTCGCAGGAGCAGCACTGGGCACAGTACAGCAGGCGCGGCAAACAATCTTCGATATCCTGGACCGAAAAGACCCGCGCCTTTTCGTTGTGGTGGGTCCTTGTTCTATCCATGATCCTGAGGCCGCGCTCGACTATGCAGAACGACTCAAGGCGTTAGCACCAAAGATCGCGGATACGCTTTATATTGTCATGCGCGTCTATTTTGAGAAGCCGCGAACCTCTATCGGTTGGAAGGGACTGATCAATGACCCGCATTTGGATGACTCGTTCAAGATTGAGGAGGGATTACGTTTAGGACGCAAGCTGCTGCTGGATATCTCCAAGAAAGGGCTACCCGCTTCCACCGAGGCGCTGGACCCGATATCTCCACAATACCTGCAGGACTTGATTGCATGGTCTGCAATCGGAGCCCGCACTACCGAATCACAGACCCACAGAGAAATGTCCTCAGGGCTATCTTCGCCAGTGGGCTTTAAGAATGGCACTGACGGTGGTTTGATGGTGGCCATCAATGCTATGCAGTCGGTTTCCAGTCCACACCGGTTTCTGGGTATCAATGGTGAGGGACAAGTATCAGTGGTTACCACCAGGGGTAATCCTTATGCGCATGTAGTGCTGCGTGGCGGTAGCAAGGGCCCTAACTACGACTCGGTGAATATTACTCAATGTGAAAAAGCCCTTGAAGCCGGCGGCGTCAACAAAAACATCATGGTTGACTGCAGCCACGCTAATTCGAACAAGGATCCCAACGTGCAGCCTCTGGTATTAAAAGACGTCACCCACCAGATACTTGAAGGCAACAAATCGATTATCGGGGTCATGCTGGAAAGTAATATAAATCACGGCAGCCAATCTATTCCGGATGATCTCGGGCAGCTAAAGTACGGTGTGTCGGTGACAGATGCCTGTATGGATTGGGAAACTAGCGAAGCAGCACTGCTGGAAATGGCGGACAAGCTCAGATCCGTGTTACCCGCGCGCTAGAGCGGGCCGCATCAGCTAAACCAGGACAAGCTGGAAGCCGGAGCCGGGTTGCGCAAAGAACTCGATCTCTTCGACCGTAGGTTCTCGCCCCAGCAACGCATTGCGATGGGGATATCGCCCAAATCGATCGATAATTTCTTTGTACTTCAGCTCAAAATTGAAGTTATCTTCAAGGCTTGGTTGATCAAATAAATAGAGTGCAATCTCGTGAATTTCACGCAATCCGCTGTGCATGAACGGCATGTACAGGAAGGCCTTGCGGCCGATCTCCAGTTCCTTATCCAGTTTTGTTCATATCGCTTCTTGCGCCAAAATCAGTGCCAGCGAGCCATAGGTGAATGCATCTCTACTATCTCTGAACATATTTCTTGAGAACCGGTCCAGAACAATCACCTCAGCCAGCGCACCCAAAGGCTCTGCGCGCTAGGTATATAACAAACCTTGCTTGGCAAGTTTGTGGGTAGACTCCAAGCGGTCGCGGATCAAGGCGTCGAACTTGGAATACTTTTAAATGCTTTGCTTGGGTTCGACTTCTTTAAAACAGAAGCGAAAGACTTCCATAGCTGTCATGGCCAGTCAACTAAAGTGGTAGCGATATCTGTTAATCGTCGCGATATCAGATTTGCTTTATACCCACATACGAAGGACTCGGTATTCACGGCAAAAAAAGGGGCTTAGATGAGCCCCTTAGATAGGAAAGTAACTTATGTTTCGAACTTAGGTTGTCAATCAAGGTTGTTAACTAGGGTGTGAGCTATCAGGCGGAGTCTGCATAGGCAATCGCCAGGTTTTCCTTCTCGCGCCGTCCTAGGGTTTTCCATTTTTGAACAAAGGGGTTATCAAGCAGAGTCTGCATATAGGTATCCGCTTCTGCGCTAAGCTCGGCACCATAGGCCTCGAAACAAATAGCTACTGAAGCAAACATACAGTCGGCGATCGAGAATCTACCAAACAGGTAATTTCCGTTCTCACCAAAGCGCCGTCGGGTGCAGCTCCATATGGCGTCCATACGAGCAATTTCATCTTTCAGCGCATCAGAGGGCGACAGGCGACAGGACGCCTTGCAATTCATTGGCCACTCCTTCTTCAGCTGCGGAAATTCGGCGTGCATTTCGGCGCTCACAGAGCGCGCGCTCGCTTTACGCTTGGGGTTTACGGGCCATCCGGAACCACCTAGAAACTCGTCCGAAATGTACTCACAAATAGCCAAGGAGTCCCAAACTGTCACTTCTTTATGCAAGAGGACTGGCACTTTTAAAGAAGGAGAATAAGGTCCAAGCTTCTCTGCGGTATTGTCCTGGTAAAGTGAAATCTGAATTTCTTCAAACTCTGCATCGAACATCTTAAGCAATAACCAGGGGCAAAGTGACCAGGATGAGTAGTTCTTATTGCCAATTACGAGTCTTACTTCTTTCATCATTATTTCAGTCTCCACTTTGTGCCTTTGCCAAGCGGGGTTTGTTAGTCTTCTCTGGAATCTGTGAGCAGTTGGCGACTGGTATCTGTCAGGCGAACAATCACACGCCGATCAAAAAAATCAGTTTCCACACTCTGGATCGCATGCAGTGGTTGAGTCTCGCCGTGGGCTACCGTTGTGATGGCTGCGTCATCTACGCCGAGTCGCGCAATGAAGCTTTTAACGCTCGCAGTGCGTGATTGTGATAGCCTAAGATTAGAGTCTGCATCCCCGTTACGGTCTGCGTATCCGGTAATTTCGATGGCGCTGGTTTGCAGCTGCTGCGCCAACGCAATTAAGTTACTGAGCTGGTCCTGATAGTGGCCCTCGAGTGAGCTGGAGCCAGTGCGAAAGTGAATAGAAATTGCGGTGTTATCGAACAAACTGGAATCTGGGGCTTTATTTAGAAAAGCCGGCAGGACCTGTGCGGGTGCGGATTTGATCCGATCGAGTTCATCGAGGACATGCTGTTTTTCTCTTTCAAGTTTGGCCAACTGCTGGCGGGCTTCCTGAGCTTCGACCTTTGAGGCGACCCACTCAGCTTCCATGTCACGATAGTCGCGTCTGGTGATCCAACCGCCTCCCACAGAGATTCCAAGGGCCGCGCCAATGATCGCGCCAGGAGGGCCACCAGCTGCTGCGCCAATTATCGCGCCACTCATCAGGCCCGCGGCTTCTTCAGTTTGCGGCGTGCTAACAGAGCGATACTTCTCGTCTGCTAGGGAGTTGGTGGAAAGGGAGCCGGCGAGGGCGAAGCTTGCGAAAAGCAGTCCAATTGGTTTTTTCATAAGGAGAGGTCCTGATAAGTGAATTTCAAATTTAGAGGCTAGTCGTTAATTCTTGGCCTGAGGAAATAATCACCGGGAATAAAATCTCTAATCTCGGAGTCTAATAAAGAGCAGCAGTTGCGCTCGCATTAATTAGGTGAGCTTATTAAACACAAGCTTTCTTGCGGCGGCGGGGAGGTATTGGGGCCATGTGGTGATTAAATATGGCAGAATAATGGCAATGTGCGCTGGTTGAGAACCAGATCTCCGATTCCGCAGTCATATAGCGTATAGTCGGGGCCTAAATTATTGATTCTCAATAGGAAAATTCCGACCAACACTGACAGTGAAAATTCAGAAACAGACCTAAAAGCAGAGCTGAAATGAGCAGAAGAATTGCTATCGTCGAGGATGAAGCCGCCATTCGGGAAAACTACGCCGACGTGCTCCGGAAACAGGGTTATGAAGTGCAGACTTATGCCAATCGCAAAAATGCTATGGCAGCATTCGATATTCGCCTGCCCAATCTGGCCATTATCGATATAGGTCTGGAGAACGAAATTGACGGAGGTTTCACCCTTTGTCAGGCACTGCGCTCTCTGTCAGATACGCTTCCGATTATTTTCCTGACCGCGCGCGACAATGACTTTGATACTGTATCGGGTTTGCGCATGGGCGCCGACGATTATCTGACCAAGGACATCAGCCTGCCCCATCTCACGGCACGCATCGCAGCCCTGTTTCGCCGTCTCGATGTAATTGATCAACCGCCATCGCCAGAGAATCTGCTGCAGCGCGGGAAGCTGACCTTGGATATCGGTCGCCTCACTGTGCAGTGGGAAGAACAACCAGTGCCTCTTACCGTGACCGAATTCTGGATGGTGCATGCGCTGGCTAAATTTCCGGGCCACGTCAAGAGTCGCCAGGTGCTGATGCAGGAATCAAAAATATTTGTAGATGGCAGTACAATCACATCACACATCAAACGCATCAGAAAGAAATTCCTTCAAATGGACGATGAATTTGACTGCATCGAAACAGTTTACGGAATGGGCTATCGCTGGAATATCGAACCGGCAGGATCCGAAAATGCGCCTAGTTACTTACGGACGAACTAAGTCAATTGGCAGCAACTAAACCAACTAAACGAAACGCAATCTCTTCAGCATAAGCTCGTTATGGCCTTCGCTCTAAAAAATCCATTTGGCATTCGCTTCAAGCTGGTTTTTCTATCCAGTTTTCTGCTGGTAATTCCATGGCTCGGCTACCAGTACATCCTGGAGATGGAGGACTATCTGGCTCGCGGTCAGGAGCAAACTGTCCTGGGGACAGCGCAGGCGCTGGCTACTGCTCTCAATGAGCGCCCGGAGTTATTTAATGAGGGTAGCTATAGCCCAGCCACGCGCAGTGAGGACCTTTATGTTTACCCCGTGTATTCACCCTTGTCTCTGGTTGATAGCTCACTCGGTGATTGGGGCGAATACCAGCAGTATGAAGTGCTGTACGACAATCGGGATTTTCTCAGAACCACTTTGAATCCAGCACGTATGTACGTGGATGATGACTCACTGAAGTTTGAAAGTATGTTAGGCGAATACGATGGTTTCTTGTATGCCTATTTTAAAGTGACGGACGACGAAGTTGTTTACCGAGATCAGGATGCACTGACGGTCTATCGTAGCGACTTTCTTCAGATCTCAATGCTGTCTAAGGAAGGAAATGATGTTACCCGTTATGTGATTGCGCCTTATCAAGCTGAACCCATCTATCCTTTTCGGGTCAAGGAAGACTACACCGACCCGACCTACGAAGAACGCATTATCGGTCAATGGTATGACACCAACTTTGGTTATGCTGTTGAGCTTCGCATTCCAATGGAAATGTTGGGAGATCGGCTTGGGTTTGCTGTATTCGATATTGATGACCCGGTAAATCGAAGCGTCAACACTGTGGTTGCCACTTATCGAATGGATGACGCGGAACGTCTGGGCTCAATTCTTTTACCTACCCCTGAGATTGACCGCATAGTTGCTGGGATGGGGCATAATAATTCACGAATACAAGTAGTGGACCGAAGTGGGCGTGTATTGCTTACCGCCGGAGATATTCAGTCCGCTACAGGAATACAACTGACCCCTATTGAAAGTGGGGTACCGATCAACAAATACTGGCTGTATGTTCAGAACAAGATTCTGGACCCCCTGTATTACCAGCTTCTAACCAAACCCAGCAATGATTTTATTGATGATCTCTATTCTGAAGTTACGCGTGGAGGCGCGCACATTTACTCTGCGTTAAATGGCACGCCGCTGACTCAGTTCCGAACTCTGGCAGACACTGAAACCCGCCTACTTGAAGCGGCTCACCCCATACTCGCGAATAATGAGGTAATGGGGGCTGTGGTGGTTGATCAGAATATGAACGGATTGCGGACATTCAGAAACGAAGCTATGGAAAAGCTGTTCAATACAATAATCGCAGTGATGCTAATTGTGGTACTGGGCTTGTTCTTTTTCGCATCGCGCATTTCATCCCGAATACGAGGTTTACGCAATCAGGCTGAAGCGATTATCGATGACACTGGGCGCGTACAAAACACTATTGTGCCTTCCGGGAATTCCGATGAAATTGGGGACTTATCACGCAGCTTTTCCAGTATCGTGGAGCGCCTTAAGCAGTATACGAATTACCTTGAAAACATGTCTTCACGACTTTCGCACGAGTTACGCACACCAGTGACAGTGGTTAGATCCTCTATTGAAAACCTGGGGCTGACAGAGAGCAACGAGGAATCGGCTGTCTATATTGAGCGAGCAGAAGAAGGCATTAACCGGCTAAATCTCATTCTCACCAATATGAGCGAAGCCACTCGTCTCGAGCAAATGTTGCAGACTTCTGAGAAAGAGAAAATCGATCTGGTGGAAGTCATCACTGGCTGTGTTGAGGGTTACAAGCTTGCCTATCCGGAGTCCAACTTCGAGCTGGATACACTGAACTATACGATTCACGTGGATGGAGTTCCTGAGTATATCGCCCAGTTGCTAGATAAGCTGGTGGCAAATGCAGTCGAGTTTTCTTATCCCGACCAACCCATTACAGTATACTGCCGCGCCTTGCGTGATCATGCCGTGATCAAGGTATCCAATGCCGGGCCATTTCTGCCGGACGAAATGAAAGACAGGCTGTTCGACTCCATGATTTCAGTGCGTCCGCAGGAAAAGCAGCGCCAGCCGCACTTGGGGATGGGCTTGCATATCGCGCGTCTGATTTCAGACTTTCATGGCGGACAGATTCGGGCGGAGAACAGGCAAGACCGAAATGGTGTGACTGTCACGGTCGTCATTCCCCTGTTTTATAAGTAACTCAGCTGCCCGTTTCGTCTGATACGGGGTCTTTTCCGGTATAGTATTTGGGAGCATTACTCCTCACCACCGGGGAACCTGTGGCCCAGGCGTGGCAGGTATCCAGCACCACCGGGCGCTTGTTGCCGCTTGTTTTTTCTCCCTCTTCTGCGTCCGATTCTTGTCTGCGTTTGCTCTTGATCGGCCAGATCGTTTGCATGGCTACCGTCGCCATTGGAAACAGGAGTTCCGTCAGGTGTGTGCAGCCCTTGGTGCCACCGACC
>Ga0315331_10001550_pt1 | contig 17220 bp, 8 predicted proteins | sample M160m34915metaG_FD_203456 | JGI IMG/M metagenome (GOLD analysis project Ga0315331, IMG submission 203456) | Ammonia-oxidizing marine archaeal communities from Monterey Bay, California, United States - M1 60m 34915 | ecosystem: Environmental > Aquatic > Marine > Intertidal zone | place: USA...
AAGATCACAATGGCTAAGTCGATTCAGAGAATCGCCGAGGAGCGTGTCAGTAGGCGCTACCCAAATCTCGAGGTTCTTAACTCGTATTGGGTCGGCGAGGACGGTAAGAACAAGTTCTACGAAGTCATAATGGTCGATCCACACCATCCCGCTATCAAAGCCGACAAGCAACTCGGCTGGATTTCCTCGGGATCCAGCCACTCCGGCCGTGCCTTCAGGGGCAAGACAAGCGCCGGAAAGAAGGGACGTGGCCTTTTCAACAAAGGAAAGGGCGCTGAGAAGTTGCGTCCAAGCCTCAAGGCACATCAGAACCGCGGCAAGTGAGTAATTGCTGCGTCAGGTTGATGCCGACATCCGCTGGCCAATCATCATGGCGGACCGCAGGCTGACCGAGATGCATGGTCTTCCAGTGGTTCTTCCGGATGCGCGCATACTCGGAATCGTGCACGACGTGGTGCTCGACGAACAGACAAGGACCTGCACCCATCTTTTCGTGATAGAGACCACAGATACAATCATCGAAGGCGGAATGCACGTCTCTGTCCCATGGTCCTGGGTCCGTTCGATATCCGACGTCATCCTTCTCAGATGGTTTCCGCCCACCCCTATACCTCGACGCCCAGACTCCTAATCGTGAATTGCGCGACGACCATGAGACCGATATGATGTAAAGCATGTCTGAGCACGAGGGTATCGATGAATCGCCTCAGCACTGCCGCAGTCGTGCTGATGCTCGTCCTAGTCCCTCTTGCTGCAAAGGCCGCAGAGCCAAAGGGCACGGTCACATGCATTCAGGAAGACGCCTCTGATGGCCTGGCTGCATGGAGCCTTTCAGATCAAAGCTGTCTAAGGGTGGGAATCGGGCTTCTAAGTCCCGGCACTGCTGTCGAATTCAATATCAGTGCTGATTCTCCAGTTGACATACTCCTCTTCTCCTCGACCGGTGTGGTCGTTTATCAGCAAGAGCAGAACTATCGCAGGGCAGACGTATGGGAGTCCGATTCGGTGTTCGAGTCATTCTCCGGCGACGGAAGTTGGCGATGGTCCACCCCCTCTGATAGAGGAGCAACTCGCTGGTATCTAGTTGTGGATAATTATGACCATGCCCAGGATCAAGATCAAGGCGCATTGGGAGGTTCTAGCGTGGCAGTCTCCTTCGGAGTTTCAGTCATTCAGGAGGAGCCATTCACGCTGCACGACGACATCGTACACTTGTCCCCATCATCATTCGCCACATTAGCAGGTCCTTTTCAGGCTGATCAAGGTACAGTTGTGAAGATATCAGCCTCCTCTATGAAGGGGGAGTCCGATGTGTTCCTCATGTCTCAGAACCAGTATCAGCTGTATTCCGCCGGAGCTGCCCCGGCACGAATCGATCAGGGATCGATGTTGTTGGTTGGCAGTGCAAGAACCGTGCTATTCAGCGTAACAGAAGAGCTCGATGGGGCTGATTTGTACGTTGTAATCGATAACAAGGCGGGAGGCGGAGGAGTAGGAACATCTCCAATCGCAACAACGGTAACTGTAACTCTCACCCCGATACTGGACCCAAGAATAACAGATTCAGAGTTGCTTGCGACAGTGGATGTGGGCCAGACTGTGACTTTGGACGCCAGTACAACGCCAAATCGATCGGGTCAAATAACCTCTGAGGGATACCTCTGGGACCTCGACGGCGATGGTTTCAGCGACGCAGCGGGAATGTCCGTCGAAAATACTTGGAACGAACCTGATGATCTAACAATACACCTTCGAGTAATTGGCATCGATGGTAGACCTGCCACGAAGTTTCATGAAATAAGCATCCAAGACCTATCTCCCCCCGTGGCACAGATCGATGGTGCAGAGAACATCACTAGGACCTTTGGCGAGTCAGTCTCAATGACCGGCACATATTCTGACAACTGGCAGGTTGTTTCGGTGAAGTGGTACTTTGGCGAAATACTCGTTCTCACCGATCCATCCCCCCAGAAGCAGGGAACATCCAGCCTAAATCTGGAGATCGGGACTCTGGAGATTTCCGCAGGTACCCATCCTGTCCGTATGGAGGTCATGGATGCCAGTGGGATGATGTCGAACTCTACGTCGAATCTTACTGTGTATGACGCGACACCTCCTTCAGTCAATGATGCGATCGTGGAGCTGACGAGGCTATCGGGCGAGACCATCCGTCTGGAAGCAAGCGCATCAGATCCGGAGTCTGAAACACTAGCCTACTCGTGGGACATAGACGTGAATGATGACAGCGACGGCGACGGAGTTACGAATAATGACCAAGATTTGGTAGGGCCAGTTTATCTGGTGATATACCAGAAAACCGGAATTTACTCTCTCATCTGCACAATTACAAATGACAATGGCTTGGAGACAAAAATAGAGTACATACTAGCCATCGAGGCCTCCGATACAGAGCCAACTTTGCTAGATGCCATCGCCCCATACCTCCCGCTCATCGGCGCAGTCGTTTTTGTGATTCTCCTAGCCTTATCCTTGGTCTTGTTGATTTCTCGTCGTGCTAGGCGCAAGATGGCGGAGATAGAGGAAGAGATGAGGACTCAACAAGAAGAACAGGCCCGCGCGCCTAACGAAGATGAGCAGAAGCAGATGTTCGCACGGAGAAGTGCTGATGAAGGATATGGCGGAGGGTACGGCTTCCGACGCTCTGCAGCTCCGCCCGTGTCCAATGATCCCGACATCGCAGCATTGCTGGGCCGTCCTCCAGACAGCACCTCCACCCCCGCCCCTCGAAGCAGGGGCGACGAGTTACTATCGATGATGTTCGACGACGAGCCACACGATGAGAGTCATGATGGCGCTCCTAATGTCGGACTAGAAGAACAACCGACGACCCAGATGCCCCCGAAAATACCTGACATCGCTCATTTCGGAGACACAACCTCTGTGGAGCCCGAACCGGAGGCCCCGCCACCAGCAGTGGAGCCCGAACCGGAGGCCCCGCCACAAGCGGTGGAGCCCGAACCGGAGGCCCCGCCACCAGCAGTGGAGCCCGAACCGGATCCAAAGGTAATGGAAGAAGAGCCACATCAGGATTCGGACTCTATTGAACTGAAGTCCTCTTGCAGTTCCTGCTCAACCTCGTTCAAGGTCAGGATACCGCCCGGAGCCCCAGGTGTCAGGGTTCCATGTCCTGCTTGCGGCTCCATCGAGGTTGTCCGTCGACCGTGACCTAAGAGGGTCACATCGGGGAACATCCTAAATCAGCCTCGTAAGAACTTAGTGACATGGCTGCGGATGCCGCTCGTGTTGTCCATCCAATTTCCGCCGCCTCCCCGCCATGGTCCGCACTGGTCATAGCGCTCCTCTTTCTTTCCGCGGCCTCTCCGACAATTCTCGCAAGTGCTGAGCAGAGGGTCGCCTCTGATGACTTCCGGATTCTTGATGATCTGGATGCAGTTCTGGCAATGGACCGAGCAATAAAATCCGATCCTCAGGCGAGGGATGAAGCCGGTGCAGCTCTGAATCAGATTAGGGAGTCAATAAGAGATAGTGACGAGCTTTCCCCGATTCATGGAACTGGTGATTTATTGAATGGCATCAGTGAAATCGAAACGACTCCTCCCGAGGTAATTCATCCACGTCCATATCGAATCCTAACTGACCCCAATGAACCCCTGCCCGGGGAGGTGAGAAACATATGGTCCACTATATTCAATATCACTGACTATGCTATCTGGGTGGAGTACGAAGATCAAAGTGGAGATGTACAACAAACAATCGAGCTTGTCACATTTACAGATTCGCTTATTTCCTTGATATTCAACAATGGCGATCCGTTCCTGCATTCGATGGATGTAGATGGGGATGGGAATGATGACATCCAGGTTGGCCTAACTCTCGAATTTGATTTCAATGGCGGCTGGGGCGTAAGTGGGGACAGACTGTGGATCAAGCCAACCATCCAGTTTCAAGTCGATGTAATCGATGAAGAGACTCCAGAAGACCCTGCATGGGTGAATATGGAGAGTATGGAGGTATCTCTTGTCAAGGCTTTCGCCTATTCAGATACATTAGGACTCAATCAGGGTGAGAGTTACGTCTGGATTATCGATTCCGCATTCACGCAACCACCACGTCAATTTACATTGGACGTAGGCATAGAGAGAATATTCCTCGATATTTCCGATGCAGGCGCAGAATTCCTGGCAGCAATCACTTTCGGAATATTCAATCCTAATGGCGATATTGATGACTCTGGAATTTCCATAGCATCACTGGCCGCGCCATATGTGATTTCGATAAACAACCCAGTTGAAGACCAGTGTCCAGATAGATATGATCCCGCGGAACTCAACACCCTCACGTCGATGGAGATTTCTTGTGGCATAAGAGCGGGTTTCGGCTACATCCATTATTCTCCACCAGATGAGGGGGAACGCGAGATATGGGAAGTTGCATACATCGATCTTGGTATTCACCCGGAGGGCCAAGAACTCGATATTCCAAGAGAGGTTTCCGTAACCATCCGTACGGACTCTTCTCTCACCTCAGGCATTGGTGGACCAGGAGAGCGAAGTCTGAGTACGTTGGAATACTACGCCGATCGCGGGGCAGACATCCATCTTCATTTTCACGAGGATAGGGTAAATGTGCCCGAGGACCGTGCGGACGGGGATCACGGAAACTCCACAGATTCATTGGGCTGGCTGAGGGGAATGCCCTCAGGTTCGCTTTCGCCCCAGGAGATAGATCGAGTCTTTACGATGCTTGGTTCTAGGTCTAGTCCAGAGTTACCTGGGTCACAACCCGACCGTCTTGGATTAATCATTGCAGTCAAGAATTTCTCCAGAGACACTTCCCCGAATGAAGATAATGAGGACCTTCCAATCAATCCAGCAGACCCACCAAAATCTATGATATTGTTAAGATCAGTGAGTAAAATAGGCGCTATCGAATACGACTCATGGCTTACTAGAGGCGGAGTGATAACCGATCACCAGAAGATATCAATTCTAACTGGAGCGATTCCAACCGCGCTGATTGTATACGGGGATTTCAATATCGGAGGTAATGACGAAGGAAATGACGTATCGTTTGGCAATAACCAGAATCTAGATTTTCTTTCAAGAATTCTGGATGCAGCGTTGGTAAATCTGGTGGATGTGTTCCTGGAAACTGCTCTGATAATTAACTCAGTTCCAACTATTGTGGTTGATGCGTTAAGCGGAGGGATTGAGTTCTCTCCGGATGGCGGTGGACAAAATCTACATTTTGAGATTACAGATGATTTTCGAATCACTAGGGCGCCCGACATACTATCATCGGTGAAGCTGGCTATCGGGTCGCACGACCATATGGAGATCGAGTCTTCCGATCATCTGATTCTCTCAAGAGATCGGGAATCAGCGCTTGTGCAGGGCAATGATGGCCTCGTTGAACCCCTTGTGCCTATCGCAGCATCCATTGCATTCTCTGGCTTGGAAGCAGTACACGTAACTTACGATTCGGCCACGGAGGAGCGAACCTTCCAAATGAAGTCAAGAAGCAACGGCGCACTCAAATTCCTGTATATTGACCATTATGGCAGCAATCTCTCAAATGCCTCGGTGCAAAGCCTCCGCATCTCCGACCTGCCCAATGTAATAGATATGACAATCGATTCTGATTCTTCATCGTATTCTGCTAGTCAGGACATAGAGTCGTTCCAATATCATGCCTCCAACGGAACACAGCGACAGGCGGTCAGGATATTGGGCATCCCCGACTCCTTCGATGCTGAATTTGGAGATACTCTTTCATGGAGTACTGATGGAGCAATTTCTTCGATTGAGGCGCAGATAACCAATTCCGAAGAACCTGAGATAATGGTTGGAAATCACTTTCTTTACACCCATGACTCTGAGAATGAGGCCTCTTCTCTCTCCTCGAGGATATCCGGATTGAATAGTATTTCTTGGTCCCCTGCCAATGACCCAGGCGCATTCGGCAGCGCGGGTAGGAGCACTGCTAGGATAACGACAGCGGAGCCCGTGCCTTTCGGGATAGCAGTCGACCATGTGCCAGTTATTGGCCAGGATAATTCACTCACAGCAACGATTTTGCTCGATCCACTGCCTTCGGATATATCTCTCCAGATCCCCGGAAACTCAAGTGATGATGTCGGTATCGATATACCAGTCCTAGACCGTACAAAAGGCGTTTCAGGTCTAGCATTCTTCTTGGGCGGATTCACAGATCTTGGCCAGTCAGTTAATCGTCTTCTTGCCTCCGCAACTTCGGAACTCTCTACCGGGGCTGAAGGTGCTAGTACCTCATTCAACTATGGAATTGAGCTAGAATCGAATTCAAATTTCGATCTCATCGTACAAGCACAACAGGGCGAAGAGCCAGAGGTGGAGCCTCCTTGGGTACACGGAATCGCAATACACGCACCCACTCAAGGACTGTCTTCCGGATTCTCAATGAAGGCATGGATACCAAACTTGCCTCCCTCAATAGATCTTGAAATGGAAAGGAGGGTGATTGATGACGGCTCTCAGTGGACTGTGGCCGTTGATGCCAAGGGGTGGTTACCCGGTGCGGAGTCCATGATTATCGCAACGGATTCCATCCAGGGAATGGATGCCTTCGTGACTCTTCATGGACTTCCAGTGGGTGTTAGCTCAGATATCGAACTCGAGATGGTAATCGATGTGACAGAGACCACTGGAAGCATATCTGAGATAGATACTGTCGCTAGGTATGCAGCCTCCTTCCCCCTCTCAAGTATCCATGCAGAGCTACTAGACCGGAATGTAGGGGCGCGTTCTGAGATTCTCATTAACGGCGTGCCGAGCAGAGTCAATCTCGACGCCAGTCTTGGAACAGCCATTAGGATAAACATGGACGTTCCAACGGAATATCAGGATTCTCAGGGGAGAGCGGTCGATTCAATGATGGTTCAACAGATGCAGTGGTTCGATGGGGAATGGCGTCCAGCGACAGTATTCCTCAAAGACGTACCCGGGACAATCGCATTATCAACAGAACCTGGAAGGACATTTGACATAACCAAGAGCCTTGCCTTCCAGGGCATTGCACAACTCGACTTTGCATCGAGTACTCCTGGCATGTCGATGTTTATCGAGGCACAGGGAGAGGCAATCAACCAAAGAGGGGACATCCTGATGTTAGCACAGGGGATGGCAGATAGACTTTCCATTAAGCCCACGGAAGACTTTGGCCTTGCTGTGAAGTCTTCTGGTGACGGAGTTGAGGTTCTTTACATGAGGATATCAAATGTCCCAGCTGCTCCCCCGGTTGTATTGGAAGACATGGAGATTCTATGCCAGGACATCAAGAGCGCAACTATAGAGGTGCACAATCTAATTTCTCAATTCGGATACTTTGAGATTTCTGATGTCCAAGGTGGGAGAATTGTTGCCTCTGCCCGCGCGCATGCGATTCTTGACGATGATCGCAGGATAGACCTTCGCGGCGTCCTTCTCGATGCCCAGTTTACCAATGGAATTCCCACGGGGACGACCTTCGGTGTGAATGGCATGGCCTCCGATCTTTCGATCATAAACAGCATTCCAGGCGTCGATGGCTCAACAACCCATATTGTCATCCCAGAGCCCCTAACATCCGGACTCACAACAGTCGTGATGACGATCATAGGGGGGATATAATCGTGGAGGATTCTCGAAGGTTCTCCGATCTTGAGCCCACGGAGGCTGATGAAGAAGCGGCCGATGAACTCTTGGAGTCCATTGAAGAAGCTCTTGAGCGCGTACATCCGGTGAGAGTGATATTCTCAAGTCTAGTAATTCTCATCGTTACACTCCTTCTTCTGGGAAGCTCCCTTTGGGTAATCCCCTATGATGGAGTAACTGCCGATGTCGTCTATCGCCAATCTGGAGGAGGACACATCGTTTTGGTTGAATTAGATAACCGGGGCTCCAGGACCATGGAAGACATTGAGATGTCAATAAGAATGGTTGACGACGTCGGTATTGAAATCGGGAGGACCGATTTTTCATGGGAACGACTTGGTGCCCATACTTCGATTGCCCACGATGATTTGGAACTCATCATTGACGGTGCCTCTGTCTGGGAGAATTATACGATTGAGATAGATCTCGAATACTATGCGTACGATGGGGATAGAAAGACAGAGAGATGGACCCATGACGTAGGCCAATGGACTTCCGAGTATCACATCAATGTGGGAGACTTTACAATCTTCTGAATCCTGAACTGAATACCCATACGCTCATAGAGAGCCAGAAGGCCCTCAATGAATATGAAGAAGCGGGGTGCTCTGCTCATAGCGGCACTTCTTACGACAATGATGTGGGGGTCAATAGATTTCGATAATCAAGACATTCTTTCCGATGAATATCGAATCCAGCAGGTCGATCTTTCAGGACCTTCGAAGATCTCGGATATCTCTGAACCAGTCACATTCTTCGGCGTCGAAAGAGGTCGATCAATGAGTGCAGACACCCCCATTGGAATGTACACTTTGGCTGGATTCCTACCCTCTCAGACCATTCAAGCCGAGTTTACTCAGCCAAGGCAAGATTTGGCAATGGTTCTGGTTGACGATATGATTGGTATGTGGGATGCCAGAATGATAATCGAGGAAATACCAGGCATAGAGATAAGAACAGCCGTTCCACCATCTGGCTTCTTAGTCCAAGGTGACGAAAAGGCACTCGAACAAGTAGCTCTTTTGCCTTTAGTGGCGGTATCCCACCCTGTCCCAATAGGTTTGTTGATACATCCCTCGATCGAATCCAAACAGGATATTATCGAAGTGGAGGTACTGGGTTGGAACACTCTAGATGGAGGCAGATCGGACGACTCAAGCCCTCTTGGAATCGGCAATCTCGATACTCTTGATGAGATGGGGTTCGTAGACAGCGGTATTGTTGACAATGGACGGAGATGGGGTTCAATCGATTACGAATTAATCGCTTCTCTAGCTGAAAATCCTGCTGTAGCATGGATCGCCCCAATGCCTCGACTCGTACTCTCAAATGATGAGGTAAGGGACCACACCGAGTCTGAAGATGTAGAGACATGGTTTTCAACCACGCTAGATGGTTCTGGACAGAGAATCGCTGTCGGAGACTCTGGCATAGACCATGATCACGGTGATTTTGGATCCAGAATCGTCTCTAGAACATCAGTAACCCCTGGTGACAGCTCCACAGCAGACGGTTCTGGACATGGTACGCACGTAGCCTGTACGGCCGTGGGTTCCGGATCCAGAAGCTCCGGGCAGTATGCTGGAGTGGCTCCTGAAGCGGAAATCGTTTTCCAAGCAATGGAGGATGATGACTCTGGCGGTCTGTACAGCTATGGGATAGATACAATGCTCTCCCAGGCATACAACAACGGAGCGCGTTTCCATACCAACAGCTGGGGCTCGGGTTCCGGTTACAACACATACACAACATCGGCAGAGGATGCCGATGATCGAATTAGCACATGGGATCAATATTGGACATACGAAGGAATGACCGTCTTCTTCTCGGCTGGAAACGAAGGCAGCAGCGGAATTTCACCACCAGCCACAGCAAAGAATGTAGTCACAGTCGGAGCACATCAGAATAGATACGGGTCCTCTGATGCAATGTACCCTTACAGCAGCGAAGGCCCGACCGATGATGGCCGAATCAAACCAGATGTGATCGCTCCAGGAATGTACGTTCGGTCGTGCGAGGCCCAAGAGTCAGGTGGATCCAATGAACTTGGACAGTGGTATGAAGAATTCAGCGGAACATCAATGGCCACCCCAGCAGCAGCCGGCGCCTCGATTCTGATCAGACAATACCTGATGGAAATCGCCCAGAGGCCTGCCCCACAGGCATCGCTCATCAAAGCCATGCTCATCCTTGGTGCAGAGGACATCGGTACGCCCAATATTCCCAACAATGTAGAGGGTTGGGGAAGAATAGACCTGTCCAACAGCCTGATTCCAGAATCTGACGTTGGAATATTTGTCGATGATCGCCACAGGCTGAAAAGTGGTGAAATTGACGAGTATTCGTTCGAAGTTACTCGTGCGGGTGAGCCATTGAAGGTAGTTCTCGCATGGTCAGACTATCCTGGATCTACTTCTTCCTCAGATCAACTTCGTAATGATCTCGACCTGGAGGTAATCTCTCCGGGAGGCACCTCCACGTATATCGGGAATGTATTCTCACAGGGTCATTCAGTGACCGGCGGCCAGGCAGATTCCGTAAACAATGTAGAAGCGGTCTTGGTCGAATCAGCAGGACTCGGCGTCTGGACTGTCCGGGTTAGCGACGTCTATCACGCAGGAGCACGACAATATCAGCCGTACTCTATTGCACTCCGGGGTGTGAATGTGAATGATCTGACACCCGATCCCGCTGTTGATACAGACAGCTTCACACTCTCAACACCAATCCCACAGGTAGGAGAGACGGTTACCATTGGAGCAACCATTGCGAATCTCGGTGCAGGATCAGTACCATCCGTCTCAATCTCTGCGTCTTCTCCTGGACAGCCTCTCGGTGTACAAACAATAAGCATGGCTCCCGGTGAAGCGGTACCACTGGAATGGCAATGGACCCCAGCGGCATCGGGCATACGTCAAATTTCTATTGAGATTGACCCCACCGACCAGGTGGAAGAATCATCAGAACAAAACAATCTGCTCACAATTCCAATAGAAGTCAGTGAGCCTGGAATTCGCGTTGAAACAGACAATCCTAACCCTGTAATGACTGTTCCAAGCGGCTCCACAACATTACAGATAGCCCTCACCAATACAGCATTATTCCCCACCAACGCCTCGATATCTGCATCGAATGTTGTCAGAATGTCAGATGGAGCCATCGTGCCTTGGTACAGCTCGTTCTCTCAGACCGAGGTCGATCTGAATGCTTCAGAGGAAAAGCAACTATCGTTCGCCTTGGCGCATCCAAATCCTCCTGAACCAGGTAATTACAGAGTCATAATCACAGGTATAGACGAGGTAAATGACGTTACTAGCGAGCTCATTTTGAGATTGACTGTGTCTCCATTTCCCGCTGTAGAACTTAGAGTTCCAGGCGGCACATTGGCCGTCGATGCATTTGACCCATCAACTGCCTCTCTACAGTTGACAAACGAAGGAAATGGGCCACAGACGTACGATCTGGCTCTGGAGGCACCAGCTGGATGGAGAGCAACTCTGGACAACCTCGGAACCTTTGTAGATTCAACGCACGGTTCAACAGGGACTCTGGCAAAAGGAGCCCATCGTTCGATCGATATCACGCTCAAACCGCCGTCTGTAGTGGTCACCGCTGGAACACTGATGAGCGCACAGCTGACTATCTCAGCCCGCACAACAACCGATTCATGGGTAGAGGACATACCGTTAATCGTCGCTGCATCGGACAAAATAAGCCTAACACCAGACTCAGGTGGTATAGATGAGCAGGTTAGACCAGACGCTAGACACGAGGTTCCCGTGCAGATTGTGAATGAGGGCAATCGAGAGATTATCCTCACACCTCAGATAATTTCTCTACCTGGGGGCTGGTCCAGTATTTCTTCAACTCAAACCATTACAATCGACAAGTCCTCCACGTCAATCTGGGACCTGGCCCTCGAAGGCAATGGACGCGCAGTCGGCGGACTTGTGAAGGTCAGATTCCTAACTCAGGATGGCAATGCCTTTCTGTGGAATCGAACAATAGACGTAACTTCGGGGGCACAGCCAGTTGTATCCTTCTCATCCATCGTGTCTGCAGACGGGTCCTCGTCCACAAGTCCCCTAGGTTTGGGCGCTCTTCCCGTCGGCACGCAGTTCGATCTTTCTTGGAATGTGGCGAATCAAGGGCTTGGGACGTGGTCTCCAGTTGCTGAACTAACGGCCCAAGAAGATGGTTGGGTTGCTCCCTGCTCGCCCGTCGGCACCATACAGCCGGGTACTTCTTCGAAAGTTTGGTGTTCTGTGACTATCCCTGAGACACAACAGGGAGGATCGGAAGCCATATTGACTCTGAGACTTGAAGATGGGGGGCTTATAGCAATCGATACTGTATCCATTTTGGTCAAAAAGACATCCAAGATGGAATGGTCATTTCAGGGTAATATGCCCATAATTAACACAGGAGACACCACACAGATAACCCTGAATGTAGAAAATCTTGGCAACTCGCCGATAAACAGTAGAATCCAGGTGGACGCACCCTCCGGGTGGTCCCATACGATATTGGGGGATACGATTCTATCTCTATCCCCAGGAGAATCTAGATCGATACAAATTGAGGTCACCGTTGGTACGGCAAGAGGACCGTTTGTCATTGATCTTCAGGGCAGTTCGACCATCGAAGGCTCGTCCTACGAGGTGCCTCTCCAAGTCCGTGCCTCTGAATCAGGGGGTATGCCTCTGTTGACCATACTCATCGGTCTTGTCGTTGTAGTTGCAATTGGTGTATTTACAACCATGCGACTCAGAACAACAACTGAGAGTAAAAGTAAGCTATTTTCAAAAGATGAGATGGAAGATAGAATCGCTGCAATTAGATGGGCAAAGACCGCGTTAGATGCCGGTGAATCCGAGAAGTCAGTCTCGATGCAATTACAGTCCACTGGCTGGTCTGCATCTCAATCGAAGGCATTGATCGATTTATCCAAGAGATGATTTCGGAAAATACCGATTAACGTGTAATTCGGGATTTGAACCACACTGAAGGCCGAAGCCCTTAGAGAGGTTAGGACCGGCAATTAGAGTCTATGAGGCCCCACTCCATCACCGTAGTCGCGGCGCTCATGCTCATCGCGGCCATTGCCCCAACCGTCTCTGCGGATGTAGATCCGCAGCTTTCAACCCCTGATTCAGAGAAGCCTGCAACGACAAGCGATCCAGCGATTTATGAAATCACGATAAGGAATAATGGAGATGATGACATGACATATTCACTCTCGACCCAACAGGGGGCCGGGTGCAATGGATTCACCTCGACCGTCGACTCTCCAACTGGCAGCGTCAATTCAAACAGCGACGAACTCGTAGATCTCGAGGTGCAAGTAGATGACACAGCATCGGGAGATTGCGAGACGACATTGACAATCTCCGCAACTGGAGGGACGCCGCCAACACCACAATCCGATTCACTCACTGTTACTACAACCGCTGAGGACGGAGGCCTCTATTCTGTCGTCTTGACAACCGGTACCCTGACGAAAGAATATGACTTAGAAGGCGACTCAATCGATTGGATTGTCAATGTTGAAAATAATGGAGATCAGCAGGCAAACATACAACTCAGTGTCGAGAACGATAGCGGTTGCGATTCTAATGATGAGACGGTTTCCGCTTCGGTTGACCCCGCCACCGTAACTTTGAATTCAGGCGACAATGAAGACGTTGACTTTCAAATCACCTTGGATGATGAGGGTGAAACTGAAGCCGGCGAGCACTGCTTCATACTGAGGGCCGCGGTCACCAACGATCCAACCAATGGTGCTGAAGACAACCTCACACTTACAGGAGTCGTACCTCAAATAAGAACATGCGATGAAGAACTTGATTGGTCATTCGCGAATTTACAACCTGGCCAGACAAGTTCCCCGAATAACTTCGAAGTCACAAATACAGGCAACACTGCATGGACTGCTGCTGTCCAAGCACAAAGCGCAGGCGGCGAAGACATATCCAGTTGGGTTTCCTTCGACTCCCCTACAAGCAAACTTCTCGCAGAACCCAACAATAACGGAGACACCTTCACATTCGGATTTGACATCACACCAGACTCGTCTGTGGAATCTGGATCAAGTGTCGACATTAGAATAATGGCAAAGGCAGGCTCGTCAGTCGGTTGCGAAGCCACAGTTACAATAAAGGTTGGACAGATACACTCCGGAGATATTTCCACCAATACTGCATCAATATCGAACGTAGAACCCGGGAGCCAGCCGCAGGTTACGATATATCTCGAGAACACTGGAAACGGCGCTGATACTTTCACGCTTGCAACAGAACCCCTACTATCTGGGTGGAGCGTATCGTTCTCACCTCCCTCCCATAGCCTCAATGCCGCACAGACTTCTCAAAATGAGGGCTCCTCAACTGCAGTTATCTCAGTCCCGGATGACGCACTAGCAGGATCAACTCAAGTGATCTTCAAAGTCACAGGCGGAGGTGGTTCAGGAACCCTTGACACCGTTACTCTGAACGTGAATGTCAATCAAAGACATGAAGTTACGATAGACTTCGTCTCAACTGCGCAGAATGGCCGCACAGACCAAATTGTAAGGTTCCCATTCATTGTTTCCAATCAAGGGAACGTGGAAGATACGATCAAACTCCAAGTGTGTAACCCTGGGGACCAGACTGGATGCAACTCCCCTCAGTGGTCTGCATCCTATTCTGATTCGAATGGAAACGGACTCAATCAAGTACAACTCAGTCCGGGCCAATCTCGAAGCCTCTTCCTTGATGTCAATGTCGAAGGCGAAGAAAACGCAGATTCAGCCAGAATCCTAGCTAGAGCTGCAGTTTTCGGAGCAGACGCTGATGCTGAAGAGACAGTAAGGGTAACAGTCTCAAATTACAATTACACATTTGAGCTATCTCCTGTGAATCCCGGCCTTACTCCCGGACAACTTGATGTAACGCTCCCTCCCGGTGGTGAGGTCGTACTTTCCTTCTTCGTGGATAATACTGGAGATTATCCCGCGGGGGATGATGTTGTAATCGATATCTCAGGTCTCGAGGCTCTTGTTGTAAGGACCACAAGCATACAGGGGAATACCATATCCGCTCCAGTTCCAGTTCAACCGGGAGATAGGATTCAAGTCGATATCAGGATGGAAGTGGTGCAGGGCTCCGCTAACGGGCTAAATGGGCTAATGCAGGTCAGCGCATACTCTGCCTTGAATCCAAATGAGGAGTCTTCAATCGATATAGCGGTTGAAATTAGAACCATCCATGACCTTAGACTGACCATTGAAGAATCAACCAAGCAGACAACAGCATACCCCGACAAGGGCGAATACTCCTTTTTCGTAACCAATAATGGCAATATCGACGAGGATGTAGTTATCATTCCAACCGAATCTCTACGCGGTTGGTCTGTTGATATCGTACCTGATGATTTTGAATTAGAGCCTGGTCAAACGATAGAGGTCAAGGTGAGTACACTTCCTCCAGCCGATCTGATATCTGATGACGAGTACAGATTCACGATAGTGGTCCAACCCAAGGGTCTGCCTGCGGCAGGGCAACCATTGGATCTCATTACGGCTACGGAGCTCCCAGCGGGCTTTCTAGCCCTCTCAGAGGATGCTGAGCAGATAATCGTCATAGGACTCATAGCAGTAGGTGTGGCGACAGTGGCCGTTCTTGCCCTCCGTTCAAGGCGTGAAAGCGAGCGAATTCTCGAAGCTCTCAGCGAAGATCGTAGGGTCTGAACGACCTATTCTGATTGGATGGGTTTATGGAGCATTTTCAGGTGGGATGACTCGTTGACCCCCCGTGGGTCTGTGGTGGTGCGGATGGATACCGTTACGGAGGCCTATCTTGCGTTCGCTATAATGACGCTTGTAGGCATCGGTTTTCCCGTTGGCGCATTCATCGCCTCGTACTTCCTCAGGCCCACTGAAGACCCGAATAATCGATCCAAAGTAAGATCAATATTGTTACCAGGGTATGAGCGAGATCATTCACTGTATCCTCGAGCTGCCTCGACATATGAATGTGGAGCAGAGCCATTGGGCGAGGCGCACATAAACTTCCATTTCCAATATTATTGGTATGCCATCATCTTCCTAGTATTCGATATCGCATTCATGTTCCTCGCATTCGGGGGAATCATCGTGATCGATCCGAATCTTCCTCAATCCGATGTAATCGAAGCTCTAGTCACTATGTCCGTGTTCGTCCTACTCATGAGTCTCGGAGTCTGGCATGTCTTCCGGAAGAGGGGCAGGATATACATTTGAGGTGATGATGGATGGCGGATGAAGATCAGAATTTCTCAATTTTCAACAGCAGGATATTGGTGGATACCGTGGGCCATGTAACTGATGAGGCCCTCAAGGCATCGAGAATAAAGGACGTCATAGGAATCCTAGCAGGACGCCTCTTCAACTGGGGTCAGAGAAAGTCGCTCTTTCCACTCCATCTTGGAATAAAATGCTGTGCACTTGAGATGGCTGCTGCTGGAGCAAGCCGATTCGATGCCGAGCGTTTCGGCGTCTTCTTCCGCTCGAGTCCACGACAGTGTGACGTGTTGTTGGTCAACGGCCCAGTCAGCAAGAAGTTCGCCGACCCCCTTGTCCGACTTTGGGAGCAGATGCCTGAACCCAAGTGGTGCATAGCCATGGGAGAGTGTGCGATTTCAGGAGGCCCGTACTTCCAATCTTACAATATTCTTGAGGGGGTTGATACAGTAATTCCCGTCGATGTGTACATCCCAGGATGCCCCCCAAGGCCCGAGGCACTTATCGACGGGTTTGCCAAACTCCGACAGAAAATAATTCGTATCGGAGCTATTCCAAGCGAGGGGCGTTCTGAAATCGATGCCCCACTTATTCTCGGCGATGATTGAAGGAGGCGATTAAATGGGTAAGAGGGTCAGTGCTGAGAATCAGAACGAAGCCGCCATGCAGCTCGTAAATTCTCTCATAGCCATAGAAGGCGTCACCGGGGAAGTCCTCTCTAGAGCTAGTGGGACCCAGACTCGGAATATCGCTCATCTTCAATGTGAGCCGTCATCCTGGAGAAAGGTCGCTGAGACGATGAAATACGATCATGAAGTCGATCATTGCTCTATGATAACAGGCATCCACTGGCCTGATTCTTCAGATAAGAACTGGGAAGTTATCTATCACTTCCTAAGAACTGGAGTAAAGGATCCAGCAATCACAGAAGACGGATCCTCAATTATTCCGAATATTACAGAACCGAAGAAGTTGAGCGGTAAAGAAGTCCCATTAGAAATTCAGGTGAACATAGCAATACCTGAGACACGCACCCCCTCTGTATCCTCGGTCCAAGACATATGGGTTGGTGCCGATTGGAATGAGAAGGAGACCTGGGATCTCGTTGGGATCGATTTTGATGGCCACCGAGGAATGCGGAGAGTGCTAAACCCCCATGAAACCCCGCCGGGCTATCATCCTCTACAGAAACAGCACAAACTTCGATATCATGGGTTTGAGGAAATGTATGACGATGCTCAGGGGTTCTTACGCAAATCTCCTGATTCAGGACGGGTAAAGTGAGGGTGGATATCTATGGCAGAAATG
>Ga0315331_10001551_pt1 | contig 17219 bp, 22 predicted proteins | sample M160m34915metaG_FD_203456 | JGI IMG/M metagenome (GOLD analysis project Ga0315331, IMG submission 203456) | Ammonia-oxidizing marine archaeal communities from Monterey Bay, California, United States - M1 60m 34915 | ecosystem: Environmental > Aquatic > Marine > Intertidal zone | place: USA...
TGCTGACTTGGAATAGATACTAGGCGCGCTTATCCAAAGGTCCAAGTGCGATTCCCATCCTTTAACAGGCGTGATGTCTCATGCAGTTTGAAAAGCCGCTGATGCCAGCGAAATTAATCAAGCGCTACAAGCGATTCTTGGCGGATATTTGCTTTGAAGACGGGCCAGACGATGCTGACGCAATAACAATCCATTGCCCCAATCCAGGAGCGATGCTGGGTCTGGCGGAACCGGGCATGCGGGTCTGGCTCCGACATGCAAAAAACCCGAAGGCTAAACTGCCCTACGCATGGGAGCTAACTGAGTTGGAGAACTGCCTAGTCGGCATCGATACAGGGCGGCCGAACTCAATTGCCGAGGCCGCCATACCAGAAGGCCTTATTCCGGAATTGGCAGGATATCGGAGCATTCGCCGGGAGGTAAAATATGGCAAGAATTCCCGCATTGATTTACTTCTGACTGATCCAGGAAAGCCGGATTGTTATGTCGAAATCAAGAACGTCCACCTAGAACGCGAAGGCAGGGCTGAGTTCCCAGATTCGAAGACTTCTCGCGGTGCTAAGCATCTGGTTGAGCTATCGAATATGGTCAACTCTGGTCATCGTGCCGTCATGCTTTACATTGTACAGCGTGGTGATTGCAGCACCTTCCGCCTGGCTGAAGATATTGATCCGGCCTATGCCGCAGCCTATCGGGCCGCGCGGACTGCAGGCGTGGAAACTTTATGTTATCAATGCGCAATAACTATGGATGGGATCACGCTTGACCGCGCGCTGCCTATTTCAATTGACTGATTTAGATATGGAGCTTCACTAATGAACCAAAGCGCACTGCAACAACGCCGGGTCAACCGGGATGGCATCACCATCCACACGGAAGCAGACTTTGTCGGTATGCGTCGGGCAGGAAAACTATGCGCTGAAACGCTTGATTTCATCACCCCCCATGTTCAATCCGGCATGACCACTGAAAAACTGGACCGCCTCGCCCATGAGTTCATCACAACGCGTGGCGCAGTGCCGGCTCCCTTGAATTATAGGGGGTTCCCAAAATCCATCTGTACATCCATCAATCACGTGGTCTGCCACGGCATCCCAGGCCCGAAACGATTACGGGAGAGTGATATCTTAAACATAGATGTGACTGTCATTTTGGATGGTTGGCATGGCGACAGCTCGCGGATGTATGTCGCTGGCAAACCTTCCGTGAAGGCGCAGCGCCTGATGGATGTCACGTACGAATCACTGATGCGCGGCATTGCTATGGTCAAACCTGGTGCTACCTTGGGTGATATCGGCTGGGCGATCCAATCCTATGTTGAGGATGAGCGCTTTACTATTGTTAGGGATTTCTGTGGCCATGGCCTTGGGCAGACATTCCATATGCCGCCAAGTGTGCTGCATTATGGGCGCAAAGGCGAAGGCCCTGTGCTCGAAGCAGGCATGTTTTTCACCATTGAACCGATGGTGAATGCGGGTCGGCCTGACTGTAAAATCCTTGCCGATGGCTGGACTGCCGTCACACGCGACCGGTCACTTTCCGCGCAGTTTGAGCACTCGCTCGCTGTCACTGAAGATGGCTGTGAGCTTTTCACGCTCTCCCCAGCCGGGTACACTAAGACGCTCTATAGCTGAGTTCTCAGATAGCCGAAGAGACCGTTCCTGAACGTAAGTCGGCCCTTGTGGGCCACGGTCAACGTTTGCGCAAACGCTTATGGATGACGGAGCGGCCGCGGAAGCCGATTATAATTTGCTAGAACCTACCCTGTTTCTGGCGTTTCCCCGCGCTGATACCAAGCCCATCGCTAAGGCACTGATAAACCAGTTTGGCAGCTTTGCGGAAGCGGTCAGCGCATCCCCGTCAGAGCTATTGCAGCTCAAAGGCATTGGCCACGCTGGAGTTGTTGCGTTGAAGACCATATCGGCAGAAGCAGAACGTCTCACGCGCGATGTAGAACATGCGTAGCACATTCTGTCCTCATATCAGACTGTCGTAAATTATTGCCGTGTCGCCATAGCGCGCCAGCCGGTTGAGCAATTCTGCATATTATTTCTGGACAAGCAGAACTGCCTGATCCGGGATGAATTGCAGGGCGAGGGAACGATCGACTAAACGCGCGCAAACCCGCGTGAAGTCCTCCGTCGGGCACTGGACCTGGGTGCCACTGCTCTTATCCTGACGCATAATCATCCATTCGGCGACTCGAAGCCTTTAAGAGCTGATGTGACACTGACCAAAGCCATAGCAAAAGCTGGCAAAGCTATTGGCGTCGAGGTGCTGGACCACACTATCGTCGGTCGCAAAGGCCATGTCAGCTTGAAGGCTGAGCGCTATTTCTAGCGCCCAAGCAGCCTTACCCACCATGGCGCCTTTTTGATTAGAGCCATTGCTGGCGGCCCCAACAATTCCTCAGCCTTAGCTTCTGTCGGTAATTCTCGGTCTAACCAAAGATGAATCAACGCCTCCCGCTCCGCCTGTAGGAATGTGCCGCAACGCCGATGGTGTACAGCAAAAAAGGGTCCTCCAAGCCGTACGAAATCTCCGATATGGCGCTGTAATGTCGGCAGCCCATTTTTCCAGTCCGTAGCTGGCTATGGTAAAGAGGAATTATATGCAGCACTTGCCTCGCCATGCTGACTTAAGGACAAAAGCGTAAAGCAGGGAAACTCGGTATACTGCTTGCGGCGCTGGAAAAGCATTTGCATATCATCACCGCGCTCTTCTACCTCTGCTAGCATTCCCCTCAGGATTTGAGCCCGCATCGGGTAAGGCGTATATCTAACTGTGCTAAGCCGCTCGAGCCAAGTATGGGGCACGCCGAAATAGTCCAAACTATCTGTCAACCAACGCCGATCATGGCGCAGCTTCTTCTGGGTAAAGATCGTCCGGGCGCGACCGTCCGCCGCAAACAAGAGCCAAATTTCACGGCTTCCAGGAAATGGTTCTTGACGTGAAGCCACACCATCCATTCATTGGCGGCTTTCGCACCTGCTAACAGCTTCAATACCTACTGGCTGAGCCATCCCGGCAATGCCTTTGGCTCAGTCAGAAAATTCCATGCTCCTTTGAATGTAAGCAATGGCTGATGTGGCATATAAGCATCAATGTTCCCGTGGATAAAATCGAGGCATTTTGATGCTTCTGGGTCATTCACAATCACCGTAACGCTGCGCGGTACATCCGACGACATATATTTCGCCATGCTGCCCGCCTGCAGGCGCTAAAGCAGCAAATCAGCAAAATGCACGACAGTGATAAACTCGATTTTTTGCAACGCCTTGTGCCTATCTCGTTCGGATCCTGAATCAAAGGCATACGCAGGAATTAAGTAAGCGCTATGATGCACAAAACTCAGGAGATTACTCGTGACTAATAAGACTCGCCGGCTCCCGCCGTCCTCCAGCCTGTTCGCCAAGAATTCCTCAATTCCCTATGAGGTCATCTCTAAGTTAGAGGGCCATGAAGAAGGTACAGGTGAGAAGCGGCTGTCGATCAAACCCCTAATCGTTGGCGAGACTATGCTGTTCATGGAAGCCAAACGCCCGCAAGGGTTGGTTGATCCTGAACACGCCCATCCGGACCACGAGTCTATCTGCTACCTAGTCTCCGGCCGCATCCGCGTCGTGATTGAAGGCGAAAGCTGGATCGCAAAACCCGGTGATGCATGGGTCCACCCAGCAGGGATCAAACACTACCACGAAGCGCTCGAAGACTCGGTGCAAATTGAAATCAAATCCCCGCCGACCAAGACCTGGGGCTAGCAGATTGCCGTAGCTGATCACTACATTCATATCGTTAAGATCGACCGATGCAACGGCTAGGAAGTTGATCGTATCACCGTCTGAAATATGGACGACGGCGCAGAGCGGATTATTGCTGGTGATAGTCAGCACTGCGTCTAAATTCGCGGACCCGAATATCCCGAGGTCCAGCACATCACAACTAACCCCCGACCGGGAATTCAACAGTATATCAAGGCCGGGTCCAGCAACAAAGTGGTCACTGCCAGCGCCGCCTGTGAATTGATCATCGTCAGCGCCGCCCGTCAAAACGTTGTCGCCGCCGCCTCCATTAACTACGTCATCGCCTTGGTTACCGAATATTTGGTCATTGTTAAAATTACCAACCAGTCTATCGACGCCTCTTGCACCTGCGAGCAGGTGATCGCCAGATTGGCCGAACAATTGATTATGACCGGCCTCGCCAACAATTCCTTTGAAAAATACACCCCGTCGCCAAATCCGATGCCGTCACCGTTTGCAACCGTGGTCTGGCCAGCTGCGTTAGCAGTCAGCAGCACTCACTCGCCTGTTTCGAATAAATCCAATAGATCGCTGCCGCCGGAACCATCACCTACGGCGAATATTGGTGACGCCAAACCAATACTGGCTACAAAAGTATCTTCGGTCCCGTCAGGCAGTGATACACGTGCTGTACCGCCCAAAGAATTCACGCGAAACAGACCAGAAACACCATCTCCCGGTCCTCTGAAAAAAGTTGATTTGCCGTGCTAATTTTTTCCGGGTTATAGCTATCGATCATTCCATTCGAAATATTTGATAGTACCCAACCCATGGCCTAAATTACACGAGGGCTTTAAACCGTATCTGACAGTCAGTCCTCGCCTACCTTCTGCACCAAAGCTTCAAGGGTTTCATAGGGTTGCGCACCGACCACGCCGTATCCGCCTGCTACGAAAGTCGGCACGCCTGTTACACCATATTGCCGGGATTTGGCCCAGTCTGCGTCGATCACCTCCTTGAATGAACGTGTTTCAAGCACAGTACGGGCAGCGTCGACGTCCAAACCAACTGTAGCCGCCACTTCCAGTAGCACATCAGCATTGCCGATGTCTTTGGCGTCTACGAAATAGGTACGATAAAGCGCATCGTGGATTGCAACGCCGCCGTGCTGCGTATCCGCCCAGGCACCAAGTTCCTGTGCTAAGCGACTGTTATAGGTGTGGGTCCGCTTGCCATATGGTAGGCCTTCAGCGTCCATGCGCTCTTTCATTTGACGGTAGGACTCGTCGATATCGATCCCACGGCCAGCAAAAAGCTGCTCCAGTGACTGACCATCCAGTGGCGTATCTGGATGCAGCGGGAAATGCACCCACTTCACTTCAACGTCATAATTTTCCTTAATTTTTTCAACACGCACCGTGCTGAGGTAACACCACGGTCAAACGTAGTCGGTAAAAATTTCTAACGTGATAGGTTCGGCCATAAAGCCCTCCTCAGTTCCTGAAGCTTCCTCCCTATCCTCGCATGCAGGTGCGAGCGACGCAATTATGTGGGCGTCTCCGTAAGTGCCGCACCATCGGCAAAAAGTTGGGCAATTTGCGATTCCGTCAACCCAGATTCCCTCAAGACCTCGGCCGTTTGCTCACCCAACAGCGGCGTTGGGCGACCTTGCGTCAACGCAGTGTCGGCGAACTGGATATAGTTCCATGCGGTCTGCATCGCTCCCACTTTGGGATGCCAACGATGCGCGACCATATTATTCGCATGGGAGTGTGGATCATCCAGGAACAATTGACTGTCGCCAGCCTGTGCTTCCGCAGCTGGCACTCCTGCAGCTTTCAAACTTATCAACGCGCTGGTGACGGTCTTGGATGCAAATACGGTCGCCAATTCAGCAGCTAAGGGCGACTGCGCAGGATGTCCATCACCTTCGGCAGCGACATCTCCAATAGCCGCCCAATCCCGCAGCGCAGCTTGGGACACGTCATCATCCGCAGCCACATACACCCAGCCATCACTGACCGGATACAGCCTATGGCAAGCATGCAGCCCATATTGCTGCTGATCCGCCAAAGGGCGTTCCGGCTTACCGCTATACCAGCTAAACCACGCGGAGCTCAGCACAACGCCACCATTCAGAAGATTGCTCTCAACTCGCTGCACAACGCCATACTTCTTCCGCTGGTATAGTGCTAGGATAAGACCGAGCGCCCCCATTGCCCCGGTTGTATAGTCCGTCGGTGCCAACTGGGCCGGAAAAGATGGTGGATTGTCCGGACCACCTTGTGCGCGTTGTAAGCCCATCAAAGCCTGCGCCAATGGGTCAATCCCTGGGCGCTTAGAATATGGCCCGGTCCATCCATAGCCCGTCAGATGGGTTTCGATCAGGCTGGGATTGAGCTCTGGCGTTATGCCCATACGCTCAGACGCACCAGGTCGCATATTGGCAAGCAAGGCGTCACAAGTTTTAGCAATTGCCTGAATAGCTTCCTTGGCACCCGGCTTCTTCGCATCAAAGCAAACCGAGCGCTTATTGAAGTTGACGTTATAAAAGTATGTCCGGCCAATTGGGCGGGAGATATCACCTGCAGGTGGCTCCAGCTTTATCACTTCCGCGCCAAGATCCGCGAGCAGCCGCCCACTCGTGGGTCCCGCAATTAGGTTAGTGATTTCCAATACGCGCACGCCCGCCAATGGCGGAAATTGCTCCTCAGCAGGAGGTGCAGCACGCTCATCAGTAGGCAATTCCGGCGGCGGCGTTGCATGCCCTGCCCTTGGTCCTATCGGACCAGCCGGCGTTCGGGTGAAATGGATCGGAGAACCCATTTGAAGGACTTCGCCAACCTTCGGGTCCTGGGAACTATGAACCATGCCGTTATGAAGAACCTGCTCGTCCTTCAGGCTTTCCTCGGCCCAGCGAGCCGGTGCAAATGGTACATCTGCCTCTTCAAATGCGGCGGCCCATTCTGCTGCCGTTCTGGTCTTCATAATAGCCGTCAGCTTGTCCCGCATCTCCTGGACATCCTCTGGCGTGTCACCGCCCCGGCCCTTATCAAACCGCGGTTCCGCAACCAGGTCAGCTATCCCCATCAGCCCTGCGCACGATGAAATAAAGCCTTCATGCACACAGCCAAGCTGCACATAGTTTCCATCACCACATTCATAGACGCTGTAGAACGGCGCACTGCCGGATGGGTGTGTTTGAAATTCATGTGGCGCGATGCCTTCGCCGACGACCTTCGGGTGATACAGGAGTGCGCCAGCAAGCATCGAAGTCTCAACAAACCGCCCACGCCCAGTATCTTCCCGAGCCAGCAGGCTGGAGGCGACGCCGATAGCCGCAAATAGCGCTGCGCCTACACTTGGCAGCGGGTGGATCACATGCACGGGTGCTTTGCGGAATCCCGGCATCCCGCCCATCACACCAGACCGCGCCAAGACCAAGTCATCCAGTGCGGGTTCATCCTTCAGCGGCCCTTGCTTTCCATAGCCTGTGATTGAACACGCGATCAGCCGTGGATTAAGCGCTTCCAGCTTTGGCCGCTCCACAAGCGCCTGGCGCGGGGATGAAGGAGCAAAATCCTCGATCAATATATCAATGCCTGTCGCTAGCTTAGCGATTGCCTCAGCTGCATCGTCAGCGTCGACATCTAACGTAATCGCCTCCTTACCCCGATCCCAGATGACAAACCCGCCATCTCGATGCAGTGGTGCGGCTGGGCCAGTCGCACGCAATACACGGGCACCGCAATCGGTCAGGAACATCGTGGCGAAGGCACCTGCCTCACCAGTGGAGAGGTCAAGTACGGTGACGCCATCAAGGGCACCTTGAGTGGGAGTGGTCATTGAACAGTCTTCCAGGTCTGTAAGCGTTGTCGTGATAATTAGCCTAGCCCAGTGATCGTGCGCCTAAAATAGCGAGCAAGTTTGGAAGCCCTTGAATCTCAGCTACGCTTCAATTCTGGCGCTTGCAATGACAAGGTGTTGGCTGAACGCTGAACCTATCGAGAGGCAGAAATACCATCATGGCTGCATTTGATCTCCTGAACTTACCCGATGACTTTGTGCCAAACGCCTACGCGTATTTCGCAGAATTGCGTGCGCATAGCCCCGTCCATCAAAATTCAGACGGTAGCTACCTGCTGACAAGATACGACGATATGGTCGCTGTCTACCGAGACCCGAAGCTGTGGAGTTCAGAAAAGCGTGCTGACTTTAAACCAAAATTCGGCGATTCCTCTCTTTATGAACATCACACGACCAGCCTTGTCTTCCGCGATGCGCCCGACCACACACGTATCCGCAAGTTGTTCCAACATGCTTTCACGCCAAAAGCGTTGACTATGCTTGAGCCACGTATCGCGGCGCTAATTAAGGGTTATCTGGACCAACTTGACGATGCTGGCGGGATGGAAATCGTTTCTGAATTCTCGTTCAAACTGCCCGTAGAGGTCGTCTGCGATATGCTTGGTGTACCGGGTGAAGATCGCGAATTGATCCGGGACTGGGCTCTCCTGATCTTGGGTGCGCTGGAGCCGAAGATATCAAAAGTGCAGTTCGATGCAGGCTGCACGGCTGTTGATGATTTCAAAGCCTACCTGCGGGACCAAATAGGGCTTCGCCGCCGCAACCCCGCAGTCCGGCTACAAGGCGAAATCCTATCAGATTTGATGGATGCAGAGGCTGACGGCAAGAAGCTGACAGAATTGGAATTGGTGCATCAATGCATTTTCATGCTGAATGCGGGCCATGAAACGTCGACCAATATGATATCTCACGGCATCCATGAGTTCCTGCGCAATCCGAGCGAGATTACAAAACTGCAAGCAGACGCAGGTCTGGCTGATAGTGCGGCCGAGGAAGTCCTTCGCTATCAAGCACCAATCCAGATCAACAACCGCCGATCCACCGTCGATACAACGATCGCGGGCGTACTATTGCCTGCCGGGACCGTTGTTCATCTTATGCTTGGTGCAGGAAACCGCGACCCGGCCCAATTCCTAGAGCCAGATGTGTTCGACATTGAACGGCGTCCGAACCGGCACCTTTCATTTGGCCTGGGCGTACACATATGCGCTGGAAATACGCTAGCGCGAATTGAAGCGCGGATTGCGTTTCAGGAGCTATTCAGGCGCTTTCCAACACTCAACCTAGATGCACCGGCCAAACTTGCAGGCCGCATTCGCTTTCGTGAGGTCGAAGAGCTGCGCGTGTCGCTCTGAGCAAAAGTAATCTGGCAGCGTCACACCTCTTTCAGCCACCTGAGCTGAGAGCGATGCATTTGCCGTAGCCAGCCCAGCCGCGCACGATGCCTAACAGCGCGCAACGAGCGCATTCTGCGTGTTGACGCGCGAAGCAGCCATCAGTCATCATCCAATATCACCCGCACGTCACCAAGCGCAATGACCTTGGCTCCGGCTTCAGTTAGCCGTTGGCTCACTTCATCGAAAACGGCAAATATGCGCGTGTCAGGACAATCGAACCGCAGTTCAGGCTTGTTCAAAACGGGGGCAGGAATTTCCGACAATCGGCAAGTGTGCGCCCGCTACTGGCAAGAATAGAAAGAAAGCAAACACCGGCATAGAAGGCACCGTCGAACCCCTAGTAGCGATCTGCCAGGTATATATGGCCACTCATTTCACCGGCGAGCTGCGCGCCCGTTTCAGCCATCTTTGCCTTGATCAGGGAATGGCTGAACCGCCACAGCACAGCGATGCCGCCGGAATCTGTCACGCCGTTAAGCAAGGATTGGCTTGCGTTAACACCGGCGATAATTGTGGCACCAGGGCATTCAGCCAATACGGATTGTGCGAATAGAAGAAACAGGTGGTCTGCCCTAACGATTCCCCCCTTGCTATAAATCACGCCGGCCCAGTCACCATCGCTATCTAACGCGATACCGATATCAGCACGGGTGCGCTTCACTTCTTATTTTATTTTAGCAAGATTTTTGGCTTTGGTGGGGTCCGGGTGATGCGCTGGAAAGCTCGAATCCACCTCACAGTTAATCAGGTGATGCATTCCCAGCAGCAATGCAGTCAGTGTTGTGAGGATGGAAGCTGGAGCGCCATGGGAAGGTTCCCGTTCGACTGTCATTGGTGCAGCAATGGGATTGTCTTTGACGATGCGGGCGATACGCGGCGTACCAAAAAGTGTGTGCTCAAATGAACCCTCACCGTTCTCGTAATTACCGTCGGCAACAATCTGGCCAATTTTCTAAATATCTTCGCCATAGAGCGCGCGTTTACCCAAAACCAGCTTGCACCCGTTGTATTCAGCCGGGTTTTGGGAATCTGTCACGATAATGTCGCCATCTGTCTCGAGTTCATAGACGGCTAATTAAAGCGCTGGGGTTGAACCAAGGCCAATCCAACAAACGTTTAGGCCGCTACCAGTCAGGCCCTTCGTGAGAGCCAACTCCATGGTCGGGGCGCTATAACGCCCGTCATAGCCCACCACACGCGAGCCGCCATCGACGCTCACAATCGTTGCATACGCACGCCAAGTGCGCAGGCATCCTGCTCGTTCAAGATTTCGCCGACGATGCCCCCGACGTCACATTAGCGGAGGCAGGTTGGATCAAAAACAATCCTCACACTGATCATAAGCCTGGCGTCGGTTCCTGCAAGCCAATGGTATTTATGGCGGCCAAAGCCTGCGTAGAGTTATCTGCTTCAGCCGACCTGTCGTCTGGAGGGTAGACTGGCATACGCATCAATCAAAGCCTGCACATCGCCACCTAGATCATCACGGCTCAATGCATGCGCGAGTGTGGCTTCCAGGAAGCCGATTTTATCCCCGCAATCAAACCGCATACCCTCAAACCGTAGGCCATGGAACGGCGCTGAGCCAACCATACGGGCCATGGCGTCCGTCAGCTGAATTTCACCACCGGCGCCCTTTTCCTGCGACGCCAGAATGTCAAAAACTTCTGGCAGCAGAACGTAGCGCCCAATGACTGAAAGCGTGGAGGGAGCAACTGATGGCGCAGGTTTCTCGACCAAGCCTTTGACTTCGGCTAATCGCCCATCATCACTGCCGACATCCAGTACGCCGTAGCGTTCAGTATGCTCGCGCGGCACATCCATCACTGCTAAAGTGTTACCGCCAGTTTCGTTATAGACATCAATTAACTGACCGATGCAGGGCTGTTTGGACATGACCAAATCGTCGGCCAGCAAAATCGCGAACGGCTCATCACCGACCAAGTGCCTCGCGGACCAGACTGCATGGCCTAAACCCGCCGGGTCCTGCTGTCTTACATATGCGACCGAACCAGACCGGTTCACCATCTCTGTCGCCACGGTCAATGCATCAAGCTTACCGCGCTTCAGCAGCATATCCTGGAGTTCATAACTGAAGTCGAAATGATCTTCGATGGAGGATTTTCCTCGCCCCGTTACGAAGATGATCTGCTCGATACCCGCAGCCAAGGCTTCCTCAACTGCATACTGAATCAGTGGCTTATCAACGACAGGCAGCATTTCCTTCGGCATTGCTTTGGTGGCAGGCAAGAACCGCGTGCCGAGACCGCCTACTGGGAACACTGCTTTGCGGACGCGCTGTAACATCTAGTCGATATCCTTTTTAAATCTCAAGTCCGCCACCCGTTCTGGCGACGCTGATTCAGCCACCTGAATTAACGGTGGAAGAGTCAAGAAACAGCGATATCCGGACCTATTCATTTAAAAGAACTGCCTTTGCGCATTCGATCGCATTAGCTCTCGCCTGATCGCTGCCACCATCGGTTTGCGCCTTAGCGATCAAACGCTCGTATGCGGCAATTATGTCATTTCCTTGTGCATCCTCATCAAGCTCAAGAATTTGCAACGCCACTGCCCTGCTCATGGAGCTATACGAATGCTGCAAACGCTTGCGTCGCGCGTCTTCGAGCGAGGCAGGATTTCGGACGCCAAATCTGCGCGCCATGTATTCATAGACTAGATGCCGGGCCTCTGCGTCAGCAGCAAGTTCGCGCAGGAGTGCCTCAAGTTGCGCCTCGTCCAGCTCATCCAGTTCTGCGCCAGCGAATTGGCCTTCAAGCACCCTTCCAGAGGTAACAGAGCCATTCTTGCCTTGACGCGCCTCAAGCCAATCAGTGCGAAACCGGGACGTGCCGGTGAACGAACCCCAAAGCGCAACCGCCAACATCGCAGCCGCAGATGCCGCAGTTATTGGGATCGGAATACCAAATCGCGCCAAAGCCAACCCCAGCAAGCCCGACAATAGGAAGGCCATCAGAAACTTTACTGTAAAGCTTGAATTACGGGTGAGAACGCGAACGAGCCAGTGGGCGATAATCATCAAAGCAACCAACACAAGTAGCCGCACTAAAACGTAAAATATCATTGGCCCTCTCCACACCTTGCCACAGCGCTGTGACCTCTATGATACGGCAGTAAACCCTAGATTGGAACGGCCCGGAGAGAATTCAACGACAAACCAAGGACTTCGCGACCTCCTTACCATCTGCGCATTGCACAAAAATTTCACCGTACGATATAAAACCGTGAAACAGGAACGCGAACGTTACATCATGCGCGCCGTCCAACCGCCCATGTGGACCACTTTCCTGCACGACAACTTTGCCGACATAAAGGCCTTCCTCAATTAATGAGGCGTCCAGAACTGAGTTCTGGTCGGACTCCCAGGTAAGCATCAGCTTGCCATCCATAATCCCCTCGCGCGGCCGCAACAAATCAAGGGCGTAGGCCTTATCGCCAATGGCAACGATCCTGAGCAAAGGCGATCTGCCATCTGGCGATTCGCCCCAGTACAGGAACGGCACACGCGCTCTATAGTAGCTTACATAAGGATCACGACTGTACGCGCTAAGGTCTGGATTATTGGGCGTTAAAATCGTGCCATCAGGCCGACGGCGCTGGAACCGTTCAAAAGATACCATGCGCGAGGGAACGATCTTGAGCTGCGTCCCCGCCATCTCGCCGACAATCGCCTCTTCCATAAACAGCTGCCACCAGCTTTCCGTCTGTCGGTCTCACAAAACGAAGTCGGATTTGCGCAGCTTGCCAGTGGTTCCAAAATTAAGCACCTACTCATCAACCCGGCGATGAAACACAATGGCGGCGTTGCATAGCGGGCATTACGTGACCGTGACAGGCACGTCACCAACCTCAGCAATTACGATCTCATGCCAAATAAGCACGGAAAGCGGATAGGCCTTTGCTTTGCCTTTGATAACAAGCGCGGTTACTGGTTCTTTTACAGAAAGGGTTTTTGCGGCTTCGGCAAAAGATTGAAAGATCGGATCGTCGATTGGCGGGATGCCATCTTTTGGCGGACCGCCGCTTAAGATTTCCGTAAATTAAATGGAATGCTTCGTAAAATCAGTCTTTGGGCACTCACCAGAGCTCCAGTGGGCAGGATTCGCCTAAGCTGTAATACTCCCGAGCGCTCGAACGCCTCTCGTCAATGTGGTCAATATGCGCAGCATCTAGCTCCCTGTCACAGGGCTGCACTATGCACTGATAAGGGCGCGAGCGAAGTCAGAACCCGCTCGCGCCCTATAACGAAGCAGTGAGACGTCATTACCGTTTCAGGTTAAAGAAGCCAGGAGCTGTTAGAATCCGGTTCTCTTGAGCTAGCAAATAGCCTGCCTCTTTGGTCATCCCAAGAAACGCAGTCCAATCGGGGTCAGCCTGCATAGCGGCCCGGCGCATTTCGCGGTCGGCGGCGTTCTCATAAGCCCAGACATGGACATAAGTGTTGATAGGCCCAGTTTCAGTCACGCCGTAGAGCGCGGGTTGGCCCAAATGCTTGGTCTGGACAGACAAACCATGCTTTGCATACAGAGCGAGCTGGGCAGGAACAGTGCCAGGCTTGCAGGTATAGATACGCATATCGAAAATCATAGAATAGGCTCCAGGTTTTGTTGCTGTAGACGAATGATCCTGGCGCCTACTAGAAAAGAGTGCAAAGCCCCACCAGGATTAAGCGGAACATGACTATGGCTGAAAGAGTAGATTGCATTGTGATCGGCGCTGGCGTTGTTGGTCTCGCCTGCGCGAAGTTCCTTGTTGAATCCGGCCGCGAGGTAATCGTGCTTGAAGCGTCGGACATGATCGGGTCCGAAACCAGCTCTAGAAACAGTGAAGTTATTCACGCAGGCATTTATTACCCGACAGGCAGTTTCAAGGCCCAAGCTTGCGTTGCTGGCAAGAAGTGGCTGTATAAATACTGCGAAGAACGCGGCATTCCCCACAAGCGGATGACCAAGCTGATCGTCGCAACTGACGAATCCGAAGCGCCGCGCCTTAAAGCCATTCAACAGAAGGCCTCTGATAACGGCGTCGATGACCTGGAATTGCTTGACGCAAAGACGGTCGAGAAAATGGAGCCTGCTTTGCGCACAGTTGGCGCTCTTCTCTCCCCCTCCACCGGTATGATCGACAGTCACTCGCTAATGCTGGCCTACCAGGGCGACGCAGAAGCCGCTGGTGCCATGATCGCATTCCTCTCCCCGGTCGTTGGCGGCAGGCTGCGGCCAGAGGGCGGGGTTGAGCTTGATGTTGGCGGCGATGAGCCGATGACGCTTGCGGCAGACCTAGTCATTAATTCAGCAGGATTAGACGCCGTCCCCATCGCGCGGATGATCGAAGGCTTGGACCCCAAAACTCTGCCGAAAGATGATCTGGCAAAAGGCAATTACTTCAGCCTGATTGGTAAGCAACCATTCAGCCGCCTTATTTATCCAATGCCCGTTGCTGGCGCGCTTGGCGTGCATGTCACGGTTGATCTTGGTGGCCAGTGCAAATTCGGCCCCGATATCGAGTGGGTCACAGAACGCAATTACGACATAGATCCGGCTCGCGCAGACTCATTTTATGCTGCTGTGCGTGCCTACTATCCTGATCTGCCGAACGGGTCTTTGGTGCCGGCATATTCCGGCATTCGCCCCAAAATCCATGGCCAAGGCGAGCCGCAGCCTGATTTCATGCTACAAAGCCCAGCAACACACGGTGCGCCCGGGCTGATCAATCTGTTCGGGATCGAGTCCCCGGGCCTCACGTCCTCACCTGCTGTCGCCCAGCAAGTTGTGCGGATGACCAACCGGTAGCGCGAACCGATCGATCCCGTCTAAGATTTCAGAAAATTATATAATCAGGAATGTCAGAATGAGCGACAAGCAGATCCCCTATTACTTCACGATCACGTCGCCATGGAGCTATCTTGGCCACGCGCCCTTCCTGAAACTGGCCAATGAGCTTGGCTATGAGGTGCAATTTAAGCCCGTGGATTTCGGCGCAGTATTCGCACAATCTGGCGGACTTCCTTTACCGAAGCGCCCCTATCAACGACGCCGGTATAGGATGTTTGAACTGCAGCGCTGGCGCGACTATCGGAAGGCAAGCCTTAACATGCGTCCAAAACATTTCCCAGTTGATCCAACGCTCGGCAACAACATGGTGATGGTTGCTGCTGAGCAAGGCCTGGATGCAGGCAAACTCGCTACTGCTTTCATGCGGGGCTGTTGGGTCGACGACCAAGATGTGGGTGACAAAACCGCATTGATCGCCGCAGCCGATAGCGCTGGATTAGATGGTGCAGCGTTAGCAACGGAGGCAGAATCCTCTGCCGCTCAGGAGCGCGCTGATGTGCTAACGGAAGAAGCAAAGAAGGCGCAGGTTTTTGGCGCACCAACTTACATCATTCGTGGCGAGCCATTCTGGGGCCAAGACCGGCTTGAATTGGTGGAGCGCGCAATGCGTGGTCAGGCACCGGCCTATGCCGTCGAAGAGCCGTTCTAACCCACGTAAAACCCGCACATGAGGAACCGGCATGAGCGATAAAAAGCGGTTTGTTGATTACTATTTCTGCCTGAACTCGCCTTGGGTGTACCTGGCGCAAAAGCGGCTGGAAGAAATCGCCGCCAGCAATCAGGCGACTATCCAGTATTTCCCAGTTGATCTGCGTGAAATGATGCTTCGCCTGATTGGCCATGATGATCCGCCAGCGCGCTCCGGCCTGCACAAAGCCTATGGCAAGCTGGAGATGCAGCGCTGGGCGAAGCGCTACGGGCTGCCGCTATCCGAGAAGCCTGCATATTATCCGGTGAGTCAAAAGCGCGCTGCTTGCATGGTCGTAGCGGCGGATCGGTTAGGTTGGGACCCCGCCCCCTTGGTATTCGCACTACCCCGCGCCTGCTGGGCCGAAGATCGCGATATCAACGACTGGAAAACCTTGACCGCCATTGCAGAAGAATGCTCCTTCCCTGGCGATGTACTTGTTCAGGCCGCACAAGATGGCGCCGTGCTAGAGGAATTTGAGGATAACACCGACCGAGCGCTAGACCGAGGCGTATTTGGCATTCCGAGCTATGTCCTGGATAGTGAAATCTTCTGGGGCCAGGACAGGCTCGAGTTCCTTGACTTCCGCCTTGCAGAAGCTACCCAAACGGCCGCTGAATAAAGTACGCCCGCCGCCACCGTCCCAACAAACCCATGCCCAATATAGCGGGCGAAAATTGTGGGTCGCACGAGCGGCTAGACCGCTGCCATTGTTGGCACACAGGTCATACCGCACGCCCGAATGAAGGCCATAGCAGAGCCAGCGTTCATCCCCTCCTCCATCAGCCCGGCGACAAGCGGGGCGGCTGCATACCCGTTGAGATAGGTTGGCGCAAGAAGGAGAGCGCCGATTACAATAGTGCCAGCCCCTTTCCCGCCAACAACGCTGATAACTGCTTCCGCTGGCACATAGGCGACCATTACGGCTTCCAGCATATGGGCGAAGGACATGCACTTGATCAGGAACCGCAGGTTGGTTCCGGCTTCCTTTCCAAAGGTCTCTACCCGCGCCTTCTGCTGCCGGACTTTTCATACTGTTTTGTGTATCATCGGGTCGGGACCACAGCCACAACAACTGCTGGCAGGTGCTTTTGGCCGAAGTAGATTAGAAAGCCCGCGCGCAACTTGCTGCGCACGAATACCAAATCCCCGCATCACTCCAATGCCGATAGTCGCTGCTATAGCAACGATTTTGAGGCAGCATCCAACACATAGGGCTTGGTGTGTGCAAGAGCGGTTATACCAAACACAACACGGTCAGACACATCTTCTGGTTTAATGATCGCAATTAAGGCGATGACTGCAAGGCTCGCCAGCCAGACACGGTCTAGCTTTGGTGTGTTCATATCCCGAAAGGCATTCAATCCAAGGCCCATCATATTCAAGCCACTTTCGCCCATTGGCTTTGATCGACACATCAGTTAATTGTCCGCCCTCGCTTCTCCTGCTCCACAAGCCCTGCCGCCACCAAAAACCGCAAGTGGGGGGTCAGCGTCGAAGCGCCAATACCAAGCCGCCGCAGAATTTCGTCAACTAGCAACCCTCCAGAGCCTGCCCGAACAGAAGTTGTAAAGCCTGCAGGCGGGATTCATACCCACTAGCGGCGAATGCATACGCGCACTCCTCCAGGTCCAGGTTCATACGTGAGAAGCTGTGTGGAAGAAGATTC
>Ga0315331_10001552_pt1 | contig 17219 bp, 12 predicted proteins | sample M160m34915metaG_FD_203456 | JGI IMG/M metagenome (GOLD analysis project Ga0315331, IMG submission 203456) | Ammonia-oxidizing marine archaeal communities from Monterey Bay, California, United States - M1 60m 34915 | ecosystem: Environmental > Aquatic > Marine > Intertidal zone | place: USA...
CTCAGGAATTACATGATGCCGGGGTTCCTTTTGAAATCGTCCCCGGGATCAGTTCATCAATTGCCGGCCCTGCGTATGCCGGGATCCCGGTGACTCATCGTGACCACTGCTCGCAACTTACCATTTTTACAGGGCACGAGGATCCTGAGAAAGAGGAAACCGTGCTCGATTATGCCCAGCTTGGAAATGCCGCGGGTACTAAGGTCATGCTAATGGGTGTTGGGCAACTGGAGAATGTTTCGGCTAAGATGCTTGAGGGCGGTGCGGATCCGACAATGCCGGTAGCCCTTGTCCGCTGGGCAACTACAGGAAGCCAGCAGACCCTGGTCGGCAAGCTTGAAGATATTTCCTCGCGGGCCCAGCGTGCAGGCTTCAAGGCACCGGCAGTTGCTGTGTTTGGCAATGTTGTTGACTTACGGCCTGCCCTTAACTGGTTTGAGAGGCGTCCGTTGTTCGGGAAGAGGGTGATTGTTACCCGCACAAGGTCCCAGGCCGGTGCATTGAGTGTCCGCTTGAGAAACCTCGGGGCAGATGTTGATGAACTGCCGACAATCCGGATTGATCAACCTGAGGATCTTGAGGGCTTTGCCAGAATGGTGCAGGATGCGCACAAATATGCCTGGATTATCTTCACCAGTCCCAATGGTGTTGATGCCTTCTTTGAGCTGTTCTTCAAGCTCTACGAAGACACCCGTTCAATAGGTGGTGCGCGCATTGCAGCGATCGGTCCGGGGACGGCCGCCAAGGTCAAGGAGAGGCATTTGGCGGTGGATTTACTTCCGGATGAATATGTGGCTGAGGGACTGCTGAAGAAAATTCTCGAGAAGGAGAGTGTTGATAATGAAATGTTCCTGCTGGTTCGACCGGATGAAGCTCGTGACGTGATTGCCAAGGGGCTTGCGGAGGCAGGCGCGATTGTCGATGAGGCCGTCGCGTATCAGACAGTCGCTGAGACCGACGATCCCACCGGTGCTGTTGGCAGGTTTGAAGCCGAGGGTGCGGATATCATCACATTTACCAGTTCAAGTACGGTGGAGCATTTTCTCGACATGGAGCTTCCGCTTCCGGAAAACTTGCTGATTGCCAGTATCGGTCCGGTTACTTCAGCGGCACTGAGCTCTGCCGGGCTCGAGGTTGACATTGAGGCAACGGAGTCCAATATCCCGGGCTTGGTTGCCGCAATTGAAGCATACTATAAGCAGTTGCAGTAAATTCTCCCGGGTTGGCGGGTGACTCTTCTGCCGTCCTCAAAAAAGAAAAACACCACCGGCAGGTGGTGTTTTCGGGGAATCTCAGTTGGGTAAAGCTATTTGCTCGACGCAATTATTCAGCCTTGCTCTCTTCGGCGGCAATAGCGGGTGCCTCGGCGGCAACGGTAGCCGTGGGATCCTGCCCTGCGGATTTTTGGGAGTTGTCACGCCGGAAAACCTGCAGATTCGCCCGGAATCGCATACGCGTTTTCTTTGCCGCTGTTCTTTGTTTGCGGCGATAGCGCTGAATTGGCGTCTCAAAGGCACGCAGGCGGCGCATCTCATCCATGATTCCCTCGGCCTCAAGCTTGTTCTTCAGCCGCTTAAGGGCACGGTCTACGGATTCGCCTTTTTTGATTTCTACTTCTGGCATATGTCTTGTCTTTACTTCGGATCTGTTAACGGATCGGAAAGGGCGTTAATTCTATAGGTGTTGGCTCTACGCGTCAAGTTTGTGTTCTAGCCGCCGGTTGTAGCCGGTGGAGCGACTTCCTGCTCGGCGTCCAGCACTTCGCGCCTCAGGTTGGTCTTGCTCTTCACGGCCCACCAGTAAACAACGGGAGAGGCCACGAATATTGAAGAATAGGTGCCAATAACAACACCGACGATGATGGCAAAGGAGAAGTCATTCAGCGCCGGGCCGCCAAAGGCAAAAAGGCAGCCGACAGTCAGCAGGGTGGTCAAGCTTGTCAGCAGGGTCCTTGAGAGAGTCGTGTTAATGGCAAGGTTCATGATGTCCTTCACGTTACCCCGCTTGCTACGCAGGCTTTCACGAATCCGGTCGAAGACAACAATGGTGTCATTGATTGAGTAACCCGCGATGGTGAGGAAGGCGCCGACGAGAATCAGGTTGAGTTCCCGGCCGCTCAGGACGGTGATACCGATGGCAATCAGCAGATCGTGGGTGAGGGCAATGATGGCACCCAGGGCAAATGAGAATTCAAAACGGATTGTCACATAGATGAAGATGGCGATCAGTCCCGCACACAGGGCGATTACGGAGTTGGTCAGCATTTTTCCTGCAACCGCCCCGGAGACTTCCTGTGTCTGGATTTGCCCGATGGCTAGACCGGCGTCGGCAATGAGGGCCTTGGCTTCACGGCCTTTGTCCTTGTCGAGACGCACCGAGAATGTTTTTCCGGTGCCACCCACCGGAGTGAGAGCCTGAACGTTAGCCGTTTTCTCTAGCTCCAGCCCGGCGATGGCCTTTTCCACGGACTCAGTTGACGTTTCGTTTGCGGCCTTGAAGCGGATCTGGTCACCACCCGCGAACTCGATGCCAAGCATTGCCGTGCCCTTGATTGCCATGTAGACGATCGCTGTCAGGATGAGGGCGTAGGAAAACCAGCGGGTGGTTTTGGACAGGCTGAGGAAATCAAAGGTTTTCCGTCCAAGCCCCTTCATGAAATTGAGGCTGCGCAGCGTTTCCGCCGTTGTCAGCCAGTTAAAGCAAACCCGTGTCACCAGCAGGGCGGAGAAAAGTGATACAAGAATACCGATGGTTAGGGTTACTGCGAATCCCTTGATGGCACCTTCCGCCAACCAGAGTAAAACCAGAGCCGTGAGCAGGGTGGTGATCTGTGCGTCAAAGATCGCGGAAAACGCCTTGTCATAGGCTGCCTTTATTGCTGTCCCCAGGCTCTTGCCCTGTGCCATCTCTTCACGCAAACGCTCGTAGATGAGCACATTGGCATCAATGGCGATACCGATGGTGAGGATAACCCCGGCAATTCCGGCCAGAGTAAAGTCAGCCTGGAAAATGGCGAGGATGCCAAACAGGAGAATAACGTTCACGCTCAGGCCCATCAGGGCGATGATGCCTGCAAAACGGTAGAAGAGCAGCATAAAGAAAGCCGTCAGGCCAAGGCCCCAGGCACCGGCTTTAAGGCCCTGGTCGACTGCCGACTTGGCGAGTGTCGGCGGAAAGTATTCCTCGTAGAGAACCTCCGGTTTTGAGCGCAGGGGGTTTTTCATTGAGGTGGCCAGCGTGAAGGCTTCCGTCTTGTTGAAGTCGCCCGTGATACGTGCGGTGCCGCCCGGGATTGCCTCGTTGAATCCAGGGGCGGAGATAATCTCATCATCGAGAACAATGGCCATGCTGCGGCCATTGTTGACGTTATTGCTGCTCATCTCGTATAGGGCATCTTTGCCCTTGCCCTGCATTTTAACCATAATGCTCCAACTGCCGGCTTCATTGTATGTCCAGGCATCGATGACATCCTCACCCTTGATACCGGGTTGTTTTTCGAGGAGCATTTTGTCTCTCGTATTGCCCATGTCCTTGCGGAAGGGAAGGACAATCGAGTCGAGAACCAGTGGGGTTCCCCCGGCCTTGATTTTACTGACAACCTCCGGGGTGCCGTTCTTCTCGTGGGAGAGGTGAAAGTTAAGCACGGCGGCCGTGGTAAGGATATCGCGCAATTCATTAAGGCTTTCATCATCGATCTTTAGTCCCTCAGTGTTCGGGACATCAACGATGATCTGGTCATTTCCCTGCTTGGCAATCTTCACGTCACTGGTGCCGAGTGCATTGAGGCGGGTATTTAAAACATCAACAGCCTGATCCTGATCCTCCGGATTGATCTCCAGTGGCTTGCCTTCTGCATCGTTGCCCAACTCGAGCTTGAGGGTAAAGCGGGCACCGCCGGCAAGGTCCATGCCGCGCTTTATTTTCTTCTCGGGAGGCAGGACGGAGTAAATACAGAAACCGACGATACCCATCGTGAGTGCGGTTCCGACCAGGCGCTGGGTACGATCCGAGTCAGTACCGAAATACCAGATGAACATTCCGAGCAGTGCCAGGCCAATGAAGAAAGGAATAAGGGGATGCAGTCCGGATAAGACTTTCTTGTAACGGTTTTGTTCACCGGGCGGAATAGCCTGTTGTTCGTTGTTGACGATCTTTGCCACCATGCTGAGGCGGTCATCGGAAGTAATCCGGGCAATGAAAGACTGGTTGATCCGTTCGCCTTTGGCATAGCGGAGCATGACTTCCTGCCCGCCGCTTTCCGCTTCACCTTGCGGGATTTCCCATGTCCCGGAACTAAGCTCGGGATTTTCAGTAGTTCCCTCCAAAAAGGTTCCATCCCCGCGCAGGATCAGGCGGTCTGACGGGGTGCCGGCTGCACCGGCATTGTCAGTGGTCAACTTATAGACCCCGACATGTGCTACCATTTCCGGTGAGGCTTTGTCTGAGCGCAGGTCTGCCTCTCCATTTTTGCTGCAGCCAAAGGAGAATAACAGGAGAAATCCGAATACAATCCACTTCATATTATTTAAGGGGCGGGAAACCTACAGGTATTCGCCGGAAAAACAACTTTCCTCTCATTGACTTGGAGAGAGGCTAAAGAAGCCACTTTCTTAAACATATATCCTTTATTATTAGAGATATATAAATCAATATGGCCATCAAGTCACATTGATGGATGAATGGCAGCTTACCGTTAATTGGCGGTTTTTTGCTGATCCTGCTCAAGTTCTGAGGAACACCAGCCCTCACCGCTTTGCAGCACACGGCAGTTTTGGGAAAGACGTTTGCACGACGTGATGAATTCTCCGGGGTCTGCGGTGTTAAACTCGAACATGTCAAAATGATGGGCAATGGCAACCTGTGCACCGACCGCCTTTGCCAGTGCCGCCGCTTCGCTGCCGTTGAGGTTGCCTGCAACACGGCGCGCGGGCTCGTTACCATTAATCGGCAACAGGGCAAGGTCTATTCGGTGGGCGGACAATTCACTGACGAGGCTGTTGTGCCATAGTGTATCCCCGGAGTGGTAGATGCACCAGGGTCCGAATTGGACAACAAATCCCATAAATTTGGGTTGTCCCTTTTCGTTACGTTCAACCTCGTTGTGGGCTGCATTGATGCCATGGAATGTGAACTGGCCTACAGTGACGGGATTGTTGTCGTCCATACCGATCATTTCCAGTTGCGGCAGGCCCAGACGTTGCTGCGCAAATTCAATGTTGGCGGCGGGCAGGATAAGCTTCAGGCCTGGATTTGACCGGGCAAGGGCCTGCAGGGTCTCGGCATCAAGGTGGTCGGTGTGATTGTGGGATGATGTCGCGATGTTGATAAAGTCGAGTTGCGCAGGGTCAATGACACGCTCGGTGATCCGCACATGGGGCTTGTCGCTGCTGGCATATTTTGCGCTCAGGGAGTCAGAAAGATAGGGATCCAGGAGCAGGAAGGATGTATGCCACTTGATAAGGAATCCGCTCTGCCCCAGCCACCATATGTGAAAGTGATCGCCGCTGCCATCGGCAGAGCTCATAGTGCCCAACAGGGCATCATCCTTGCTGTATGCCTTTTTCAAAACTTTACTCTAAAGGCTTGAGCGTACTTGCCGGGCAGCGGCACACATGTTGACGAGCTTGCGCCTTGCCGCCCAGCGGGCTGTCTGGCTGAGGCCGCAATCAGGAGCTAGCAGAAGTCGGTCAGCAGGTGCATGCTGCAGGCACTGGCGAATGCGTTCGGCCAGGATATCAACGGGCTCGATAAGGTAGCTTTTTACGTCGATGATGCCGACGGCTACGTCCATTTTCTCGGCAATAGGAGCAATGGCCTCAATTTCACAGTATTCCCGTCCTGCCATTTCAAGGTGCATTTCATCCACTTTCAGCCCGAGGAATGCCGGAAACAGTGGTGCGTAACGCCGGTAACCAACGGCATGCCCCTTGTAATTACCAAAGCAGAGGTGTGTAGACAGCCGGGTTTTGCCGTGGACGGCTTCGACGGTGCGGTTGAAGATGTCCACGAAATTGGCGGGGTCCTCCTTGTAGCCATAGCAACTCATGGATGGCTCATCGACACAGATTTCCCGGCAACCTGCAGCGACAAGGTCCTCAAGTTCTTTGGCAATGACAGGCAGAAGTGCCTCAGTGATGGCGTAACGGTCGGGGTAGTCGGCATTGGGCAGGAGCCGGCCGCTCATCGTGAACGGGCCCGGCACGCTCATCTTGAGGGCAGGCCCAGGCGGGGCGAGCCTCTTGAGGCGTTTGAATTCCTCCACTGCCCCAAGGCCCTGGTCGGCTTTTAATTCCCCGATGATCTGGTGCTTGCCACGTTGATCGTGGGCCGGCGGACCAAAGCGCCTCGGAGATTGGGGCTCCATGGCAATTCCCTCCAGATGGCCGTAAAACGAGAGATTGAAATCGAAACGCGTTTGCTCGCCGTCACTGATGACATCAAGGCCGGCGTGCATTTGATCGGCAATGGCGCATGTGACCGCATCCTCCTGTATTTCGGCAATATCAGAGCTGCCGAATTCTCCGAGATGGTTGCTTGCAAATTCCAGCCAGCCGGGAAATGGATAGCTACCGATTACTGTGGTGCTGAGTGGGTGCTCACGCATATGGGGTATAGAATTGCCCCACGGGATGAGCGCTGTAAACCTGATTTAAGCGATGGGCCGGATTAAGTTGATCCGCTAAAATCAATCGGCCAGGTCATTGCAGTATTCGTGTTCTGCGGAATCCCTCCCTGAGAACACGGTTTCGGCTAGCTTCAAGTATCCCCGATCCTGTGGGGAGAGTGATAATTGGGCAAATTGCTGCAGACGTTTCTGTATGCGCACTCTTCTCAGGTGAGCACGGAGCTTTGGACTTGCCAACAGGATTGCCGATTTCATCGGCAAGAAGTATTTGCTTAGTAAATGTTATAGTCAAGTACTTGTTAGTATTTAATAGATATTAAATAGTTTCTCCTAAAGGCATAAGTTTTTAGGATTCAATGCCGCTTCTGCGGTTTTTTTGTGCGCCAAACCCAGCCTGTGCTAACCTGCCCTCCCGCAAAACCATGGGTCAGAATCTCTTTGAAAAAGTCTGGGATGCGCATGCCGTGCGCAGCCTATCAAACGGTCAAACGCAATTGTTGATTGGGACTCACCTGATCCATGAGGTGACTTCTCCGCAGGCCTTCGGCATGTTACGCGACCTAGGCTTAAAGGTGAAATATCCCTCACGCACTTTTGCCACTGTGGATCACATCGTGCCCACTGACCAGAGGGTGGAACCCTTCAGTGATCCTCTGGCCGACGCGATGATCAGGGAGTTGAGCAGGAATGCTGATGAATTTGGGATCACTTATTTTGATCTTGCCACAGGTAAGCAGGGTATTGTGCACGTGGTGGGGCCTGAGCAGGGCATCACCCAGCCTGGCACCACGATCGCCTGTGGGGATTCACACACTGCAACCCACGGAGCTTTCGGGGCGATCGCTTTCGGTATTGGCACGACCCAGGTAAGGGATGTCCTTGCAACTCAGACGATGGCGCTCGGTAAGCTGAAGGTGCGTCGTATCAATGTTGATGGGGCTTTATCCCCAGGTGTCTATGCAAAGGATGTGATCATGCACATCATTGCACAGCTTGGCGCGAAGGGTGGCATTGGCTATGCTTATGAATATGGCGGCTCCCTGATAGAGAGCTTTTCCATGGAGGAGCGCATGACAGTCTGCAACATGTCCATAGAGGGTGGTGCGCGTTGCGGCTATGTGAATCCCGACGAGAAGACTTTCGAATATCTCAAGGGGCGCCCGTATTCACCGGAAGGGACTGAATGGGAAGAAGCGGTAGAGGGGTGGAAGTCGATGGCTTCCGATAAGGACTGCAGTTATGATGATGTCGTGAATATCCGTGCTGAGGATATTGCGCCGACAGTGACCTGGGGGGTTAGTCCGGACCAGGCATTCTCCATTAATGGCAACTTGCCTGATCCGCAGAAGGCGGAAAGTGAGGCTGAGCGAATGTCCATTGATGAGTCACTTGCCTACATGAAGCTGGAAGCCGGCAGTGCGATCAAGGGAACCAAGGTTGATGTCGCTTTCCTGGGCAGCTGCACGAACGGCAGGTTGTCGGATTTCCGTGAAGTTGCCAAGTATCTCAAGGGTCATAAGGTGGCAGACGGGGTCAAGGCGATCGCGGTTCCGGGTTCACAGATTGTCGATGCCCTGGCCCGCAAGGAGGGATTGCACGAGGTGTTTACCGAGGCAGGTTTTGAATGGCGTGGAGCGGGTTGCTCAATGTGCCTTGCCATGAACCCGGACAAACTGGTCGGTGATCAGCTTTGTGCCAGTTCTTCAAACAGGAATTTCAAGGGTCGGCAGGGCAGCCCAACCGGGCGCACTGTGCTCATGAGCCCGGTGATGGTGGCTGCTGCGGCGATAAGCGGGGTCATCAGTGACGCCAGAGAGGTTTTTGAGGTTGAAGGGGCGGTAGCCTAAAGAATTGGAATTATGGCACTGGAAAAAATAACCAAAGTCAGCGGATCCGCGGTTTATGTCCCTGGAAATGACATCGATACCGACCGCATTATCCCGGCCCGGTTCATGAAGTGCGTGACTTTTGATGGGCTTGGGGAATACCTCTTCCATGATGTGCGCAAGGATGAGGAGGGTAATGAGAAGGATCATCCACTTAACGATTCACGGTTTTCATCAGCTTCCATTCTGGTCACCAATGCTAATTTTGGTTGCGGGAGTTCCCGCGAACACGCACCCCAGGCCCTGTATCGCTACGGCTTGCGGGCAGTGATTGCTGAAAGCTTTGCGGATATTTTCTTTGGTAACTGCACAACCCTGGGAATGCCCTGCGTAATGGCAGGGGCCGAAGAGGTGAAGGCATTGGCGGCTGCCGTTGAGGCGGATCCTACGGTTGAGGTTATCATTGACGTGGCTAGCAGTCGGGTTCTTGCAGGCGGCATTGAGTTTGCCGTCAAAATTCCTCGGGCAGCTCATGAGGCACTTGTTTCTGGCCAGTGGGATCCGATTGCGGAATTGCAGGAGGGCGATGTGGCAGTGGCAGAGCGTATATCCAGTTTGGGTTACCTTGCTCACGGGAAGTAGGTGAGTGAGGATGCGTTATCTCATCACAGGTGGGTGCGGCTTCATCGGTTCACATTTCATTCGCCTTATACTTGAGGAGGATGCGCAGTGTGCGGTTACCAATGTCGACCTGTTGACCTATGCAGGCCGTGAAAAGAATCTTGATGATGTCATTGTCGCTCATACAGATCGATATTCCCTCATTCAGGAGGACATTGCTGATGCGGAAGCGATGAGTGATGTTTTCCGCGACGGAAAATTTGATGCAATTGTCAATTTTGCCGCCGAGTCACACGTTGACCGGAGTATCAGTGACCCTGACCGGTTTGTGCAGACCAACGTGGTGGGAGCTTCCAACCTGATTGGCCTTGCTCGCGCATTCAATGTTGCGCGCTTTGTCCAGGTTTCCACGGATGAGGTTTACGGCTCCCTGGCAACCGGCGATATGCCCTTCACGGAAAATACGCCGCTGAGTCCCAGTTCACCCTATTCGGCAAGCAAGGCCGGCGCTGACCTTCTGGCGCTTGCGGCACACCGCACTTTTGGCCAGGATGTGGTCATTACCCGCTGCTCGAACAATTACGGTCCTTGCCAGTTCCCGGAGAAGTTGATTCCCCTGATGATCTCCAAGGCGATGGCCGATGAGGCACTGCCGGTATATGGTGATGGAGGCAATGTGCGCGACTGGATACACGTCGTGGATCATTGTCATGGGATCCTGGCGGCTCTCAAAAAGGGGGCGACCGGTGCCATTTACAACCTTGGAGCTGATTGTGAGAGGACCAACCTGGAAATCGTCCATGGGATTTTGGAAATTTTGGGCAAGCCGGAATCCCTCATCTCCTTTGTCAATGACCGTCCCGGGCATGATTGGAGATATGCCATCGATTCTGCCAAGGCTCGCGATGAACTGGATTGGGAACCGAGCCTTGGTTTTGATAGTGGATTGCGGGAAACAATTGCCTGGTACCGCTCGAGAGGCTAACCGCTTCATGGCCCTCCGGAGCTTCCTCTCCGGATAGGGTAATGGGCGTCTGTTTCAAGGGAATGGTTGTTACGGGGGTTAAAGCGGACCCGTTACCTTCAAGTTGCCCATTGGGCAAGGTGCTTTCAATTCTGGCCGAGAGTGTTGTGGACTAGCAGTTCAATTCCCGATAGGGCGGCTTTACGGGTTTTGAGTGACTTGGCTTCGAGTGTGTCCGCGGGGGTGGCAGCCCTTTCTGCCAAGGTGTAAGCTAGGTCCTTTGCACGTGCCGGCGTGTGCCATTCTTGCGGGCACCAGGTTTGGAGAAAAGCGAGGCACTTTGGGGCCTTACCAATTGTCGCATAAGGCCTGCCATAACTCATGGCAGTGATCAGGCCGTGAAGGCTGGTTCCTGCATAGACTGCGCACCTTGAAAGAAGGGCGATAGTGTCAATCAGCTTGATGCGTCCCAGCAAATCACAGGGTTGTTGCATCGCATTTTGGATTTTCTTCAATGAACGATAGTCAGAATGTCCGGTTGCGTGTCCAATCGGCAGGAGAATGATCCTGAATCTTTCCTGTTTCTGCAGTTTGTCCAGTTGAGCTGCGAACTTCCTTAATTTTTCTGGCTTGAAGTAACGATGCAGCTGGAAACAGATAAAAGGTGACGGGTCGTTCAGTATGCCCTGGATTTCAGGGGATACTTTTTTTTCCAGTTCGGCGGCAGGAAAAAAATAAGGAAGTGCAGCAGCGCTGTCAGGAATGAGTTGGGTTTTTGAGCTGTCTCCATTCACTAGGTTATAGGTGACACGATCACGGACGGATGCGAAGGACGCGCTTTGCAGTGCGGTCAGCACGTTCTTTTTCCATGCTTCATTGCAGAGGGCCAGATTACTGCCGCCAACCGCATTAAATGCGACGTTGATCCCTTTTTCCAGGCAGTTGGCGTCAGGGGCGTAAGGAATTTCCCATGGGCATTTGAAGAGTTTACGGCTCATTGTATCGAGATGTTTCTCCTTAATACATCTTGAGATCATTGCCTGGCATGCATCACCAATGAGAGGAGGCAAAAGATGGCTCAGGAGTTGCCACCAGCCGGCAGTTAGCAGTTCTCCGCCTGCTACGACAATGCTGCTCCCCGGTTTCAGATTCCCGGGTTTAAGCATCCAGGATAGCCCCCTTGTGGGCAGGGCACCATAACGTGACAAGTCACTGCTCTTGATTCCGACGGCTACGGTGTCGACCTGCGCTTTGGTGCGCCTGAAGGCTTCCTCCAGAATTAGAGGAAAAAGCAGGTCCCCGTAGTTGAAACGATCTGCAGCACCATAAATGGCTATCGTCGGTCGTGACATGCAGTTTGGCGGAAGAATTCTGGCAGGTCGGTCTGCTTGCGGGCCTTGGTTTTATTGAAGATGATGCGGGGCATCCAGGGTGAGCTTGGTTATCCGGTGAATATTTTCCGCAACTAAGGGGAATAACGGGCTATTGGCAATTCTACCTGATTACCAGAACCCGCGTTTATCTTCAAGGTCTATAATGAAGAAGATCTTAAAGCAAAATAAAGGTGGATCCTTTTAGCGGGTTTAACTGATATGAATTGTGAGGGCTATCTGCTATGTATTATTTGGGTCACTGAGGAAAAGAACTACCCATTTCCTGTTTAAAGATTTTTTAATGCCTAGAGAAGAAATAGTCGTTTCAAGGCCGATCATCAGCAGTTCCGGAGGAGTGCATGAGATATCGGCAATAATTCGCGGAGCGGGGATTGATAAGCGCATATGGTTTCGCAGTAGCAGCGCTTTTGGAAAATCTCTTTCCTACAACTCCGTGGCTTTTCTTGCCGTGGCGTTATTTCCCGCAATGCGTAAAGGGCTGCCACTGCGTATTGAAGCCCCTATTCCGCAGGAGATCTTGCAGAGGTTGTCGGATTTCCAGCACATTTACAGGCAGTGGTTTTCCTTTTACCAAGCTGTGGAGATCATGACGCAGGGTGATGTAGGTGATGAGAATGATGCCGTTGCAACAGGCAACCAGGCATTTTTCTTTACCGCCGGAGTGGACTCCTTCCACACCTATGAAGGCAACCGGGAAAACATTACGCATGCATTATACCTTTATGGGGCTGATCTTCAGCTCGACCAGAAGGAATTACGTGAGTTGGTGTCAGCGGAACTAGGTAAGGCCACCGATGAAATGGGGGTTCAGTTTATTGAGGTCGAAAGTAATTTACGCGAGTTAACCAATGATTATGGCTGGTGGGGGGAACATGTGCATGGGGCAGTGCTCATTTCAACAGCCATGCTCTTCAGTAATCATTTCAACAGTATACTTATCGCCTCAGGGTCCCCCTATTACCGTGCCCGGCCATGGGGGTCACACCCCATTACTGACCCGATGTGGGCTACGAGTGATTTTGACGTGATTCATTATGGGGCTGAGTTCAATCGCTTTGAAAAAGTTCGTGAAATTGCCAAGAGCGAATTGGCATTACGTTACCTGCGGGTGTGCTCTGGGTGTTCAATCCGGAACAGGTACGGAGATCACCATGGCTCCTCATATAACTGTTGCGCCTGTGAGAAATGCCTGCGCACGATGGTTGCCATGTACATGATAGGCGCACTGGAGGAGTGCCCCGCATTTCCTGAACCCCTTGATTTTTCCAGAGTTGCAGCATTGCGTAATGTGACCGCGCAGCAACGTGCAAACTGGAGATGGAATCTTCTGGCTTTGCGTGATTATGAAGATCCTGAGCTGCAGGCGGCCCTTGAGGAAATGCAGGAGGAGAGCAGATATGCTGCCGTGGCCAAGGATTTCAGCCGACATAAAGATCATGTCCTGAAAGCGGATGCCTGGCACAAGCGATTGCCTAAGCTTAGGAACAGGTTGGCACGCAACCTGAAAGAGCATGATCCGGCATGGTTTACCGGGCAGCTTATGGATTGCCTAAAGAAGGACGTTGCCGGTTCCCGCGAGGAGGCGTTCGCCGTGCTCTGGAACAAGAATCGAAAATGGTTGAAGAAAAAAGTTAAAGAGGCGGCAAGCAGACGTTTACGCAAGCGTGTGCGCAGCGCGCTGCGCAGGATTGGTATTGGGGGGACTAAATCCTAGCCCGCTTGTTGTCGCTTACCTCTCAGAGAAAAGGCGCTTCTCAATTGTAAGTATGGATCTGGAGTGCGCGATGTGGCACTCTCAGCACCCGGCCCTGGTCCTTAAATAATCGGCATATTCCCGATTGGGGTGAGTTTCAGCCAGGGCGGCCAGAGCAGCGGCATCTATAAATCCGCGCTCGTAGGCAATTTCCTCGATGCAGGAAACCTGGAAGGCGTTTTGTTTTTGCACAGTGCCAATGTAGTTGGCGGCTTCAAGGAGACTGTCCGGCGTGCCGGTATCCAGCCAGGTGACTCCACGGCTCAATGTTTTTGCTCTTAGGGAGCCGTCATGGAAATAGCTGCTGATAAGGTCAGCGATTTCAAGTTCGCCGCGCCCGGAGGGGCTTTGTGATTTTGCCCGCGCCGGTGCACTGTCATCAAAAATATAGAGGCCTGGGATTGCGTAGGGACTTTTTGGAGAGTTGGGCTTTTCCTCGATGCTCAATACGTTTCCCTTTTCATCCAGTTCAACGACGCCGAATCGTTCCGGGTCGCGGACTTCCTTGGCAAAAATCGTGGCACCTTTGTTTTCGTGCAGTGCCGCGCGGAAAAAATCAAGGTTGCCGTGAAAGATATTATCTCCCAATACCAGACAGCAGCGGTTCCCTTGAAGGAAATCTTCACCAATGATGAGGGCTTCGGCCAATCCGCGAGGCTCATCCTGCACGGCATATTGAATATCGACACCCAATTGTGAACCGTCGCCGAGTAACTCTGAGAATTTTGGCAGATCCTCGGGAGTTGAGATGATAAGGATATCACGGATATCACCGAGCATCAGCACCGATAATGGATAGTAGATCATGGGCTTGTCATAGACAGGCAGCAATTGCTTGCACACCACACGCGTGATCGGGTCAAGCCTTGTGCCGGCACCCCCTGCGAGGATAATTCCCTTGGTCAGAGGACCCTTGCTATCGGAATGTGAGGTGGATGTTAATTGCGACATTAATTCCCAACATTGGGGCATGAGCAGCGGGGGATCAATCTTCCTTTGCCCGTGATGTGGTCGGATGATGGGATATTTCCGGTAGAGACTTTTCACTTGGGCCGGAGGTTAAGAACCCTTTTGTTTATGTAGAGGCAGTGTCCTCAGGAAAATCCTTTGAATTGTAGTTTGCGTTCATCCGGTCTGCTATCTAGTTTCGTTTTGAGTTATGCCAATACCTGACCCAGAGCGCTGGAGAGGCCTGCGAGCAAGTGCTCGCGATGCCCTTGAGCAGCGTGATTACGGTCACCGGCCGGTGGGTGCGGGAGATATTGCCGGAAATGAGAACATCCCGGGTGTCGTGGTCTTTCCACGGACAGTCTATGCGCAGCGTAACCGTGGTTTTTTCAGTGAACTGGCAAGGGTGGATGACGAACCCCTTTCCTGCCTGGGATTGAAGCCGGTTCAGTGGGCATCTGCCTGCATGTTTGGCGGCACGGCCAAAGGCTTTCATGTGCACCCTCCCTACATTCCTGAAGGCACGGATCCTGCCGACTGGTTCCGTAAGTTGTATGTGGAGGAGAAGGATGATGTATCACTCAGAGCGTATGAGCGGGAACAATGGGACGTGATGTTCTTTGTCCGCGGGATTGTTGAGTTCATCCTGGTCGATGAGCGTGCCGGCATGCCGCGCGAGGTGATGCATTTTTATATTGATGGTGATGACCAAGGGGGAGGAAAGGGCTTCGGTTTGGTGATTCCTGCCGGGGTCGCTCATGCCATGCGCTCTGCAAGTGCGCAGGATGTGGTTATGGTTTACGGCACATCAATGGTGTTCAACCCGGATGCAGAGGGCAGGATTGCCAGTTCCATAGAGCAGTCCCTGTTGCCTTCGCAATGGAGTGAGTATCTTTCCGGCGGGAGCTCATGATTTGGCTTGCCGTGCGGCAGGTGAATTTTATGCACCGACTTTTCTAGGGGATCTATTGCTGTTGCAGGGAGCCGCCATATACTGGCGATACCGCTTCGAGGATATGGAAGTAGAACATGCTTTCAATTCCGGCAAACGTGCGCGATTCATGGAATGCACCGGGTTGGTCCAGGATGGCAAAGCCATCCCTGTATTCCGGGGCCTTGGAATTGAATTCCCGATAACCGAGCACTACAACCGGCCGGCGGCCATGTTGTTTTGCAGCGGCGATTTCTTTCTCTAAACCAGCCAGGTTTTTTGCGAAGTGTGTTTTCGGGTAATAAACCTGCATCATGCGCCCTCCGAGCCCATAACCAATGACATGGACGGGGGGACTGGCTTTTGCCTCCAGATTCTCCAGGTGAGCGGTGATATCCTCAAAGGGGGCGTATGGGCGGGAGTTGAGCAATTGGCGGGGAGCGCGTGTGGTGTAGAGGTAAAGGCCAAAGAGAAACACGGCGATCAGGGTTGAGTAAGCCGGCCTGAAGGTGATTTCCCGGGTGATTCCGGTCAAGCCGATCCCGAACCAGATGGACAGGGGCACCAGAGAGTAAATGATGTAGCGATGATAAAAATGCTGCCCGGCAAGTTTTGTCAGCAGCAGGGATGCCATTGTTGCCAGGATCAGTGCTGCCAGCATAATAGTGGCTCCGGGGCGGTTACGGGCAAGTCGTATTGCTCCGAAGAGCGCACCACTGATGAGCAGTAATATTGTCGGCCAGGTTATCCAGGGGGAGGATTTTAGTTCCAGAGTAAGCGAATGAATTCCCAGGGATTCAACACCTGTCCCGCTTGCGATATCCATTCCGAAGGCCATTTGACATACGGCATTCTTCAGCGATGACCATGTAAGCATGGAGTGATCGTTGATGGGTGCCCAGTCGAGCAGTTGCAAGACGTTGGGCATGAAAAGCGGCAGGAATACCATCGCCGCCATGAAGTTTACCGCCAGTAAACGGGAGATTGCGGTTTGCCTCTCATGTGAGGTGTTCCATTGCCGGCAAATGACAATGATGCCGGCCACGGTAAATGCCAGTGCATACCAGAATCCGTTCGGCAGACTCCAGGTGATCATTAACTGGTTGAGTCCAAAGAGCAGCCAGAAGTGCCAGCGGCAGCGCTTATCAGCCATCGCGCAGGTTAACCAAAGGCAGCCAAGTATTACCCATAGCACGACCAGGCTGTAGGACCTGGCTTCAGTCCCATAACGGATGTGCCATGGATGCAGGGCGAGAAACAATGCTGCCGCGATAGCACCCGAACTGAATCCCCAGCGCCTGACCAGAAGCCCGATAGCAAGAATCGATGCGAGACCGGCAGCAAATGTGGGCATTCGTACCGCAAGCGCATTAAAACGGTGATCCGGGGCCCCGGTGGATGCTCTCCATATCGACTGTGAGATTCTCGAGAGTGCCGAGACCGGCGGGTGATTGGTGGGTTTCCTGTAGGTCCAGAATGTGTGATCCCAGTCCCGCTGGATAAAACGGAATTCCCCGGGGTTATCATCCTTTTCCTTGAGATATCCAAGTGAGGCGAACTTGACTGACCAGATTTCATCCCACCAGAGGCTACGCTTGGCGAGGTTCCAACGCATACATCCCCCGAGGACGGTGATGGCGGCAAGCAACAGCAGGAACCATGGCATTGCCATGTGCTCAACAGGAGGGTTACTCCTGCGATCATAGGGACGTATGGTTGCGCACCACCGCTTCCATGTGAATATCAGCAGGAAACCTGCTATTGAGCTTGCCGCGAAGCCAAGCCACAAACCACGGGTTACATAATGATCAAGCAGGGGTTTTGCCCCGGTCGCGGCAAGGTCTGCCTCCGCAATCGCGGTAACCCATGGCTTTTCCGCCAACCAGAGAAAGCCGAGGCAGCAAAGCGTTGCTGCGAGGACGGTGAAGCGCACCGCTCTAGAGGGAGCGCTCAGGAAGCTTTCGGCTGGACGGGCAAACAGTGCGAGTTTCGTCACTTTACCCAAATCTGAACGGAAGTTGGCGTGATTCCAGTGCTTTCTTTGAGGAGGTTGCTTGCGATAACACCCTCTCTGGGCTTTATCTAGCCTTTTCCCTTTATATACGGGAAGGCTCATGAAGACCATTCTACGCGTTTTTTCCTATCTCAAGCGTTACC
>Ga0315331_10001559_pt1 | contig 17183 bp, 14 predicted proteins | sample M160m34915metaG_FD_203456 | JGI IMG/M metagenome (GOLD analysis project Ga0315331, IMG submission 203456) | Ammonia-oxidizing marine archaeal communities from Monterey Bay, California, United States - M1 60m 34915 | ecosystem: Environmental > Aquatic > Marine > Intertidal zone | place: USA...
CGTAGCGACTCTTCGGCATATGCGTCAGCAAGTTCGGAGACCTCTTCTTGAGCAGCGCTTTGCTCACCGGCCAATCGCAAGCTCAACGCAATCTTGAAGTGACACCAAGAGTCGCGAATCCCAAGCGCCTTGCGATTCTGCTCAGGGTAGACCTCCAAGAGATCCCGCAGAACCTTGACGGATGCTCGGTAACGACCTTGTTGCATCAAACGGTCAGCCAACAACATCATCGCGCGACCAGCCGGCAAGGTGACGAAGTAGCGATTCGAAATCTGCTCTAGATCGTTCGGCGAGGCAGTTTCCATCGCCTCTGCAAGCAACTCTTCAGCCGCAAACTCATACGCGGCGCGGTATATCTGCAGCCCGACGTCCGGCATGCCCGCGAGAAGCTCGTGGCACAAACGACTCACAGGCCGGTAGATTCTCCCGTCTCGACTAAAAACTGCGTTGCGGGCGTCCAAAGCACTGCCTGTGCCGCCCGCCTCGCCATCATTCGTGCCAGCCGCTGCGCTCCGCCTACCGTTTTGGGCAGCCCTTGGGGTCGCCACCTTGCCGCTGCTCTGCGGCACCTCCGAGTCCGTTGCCGGGTTGTCATCACCATCTTGACCAGTCGCAAAGACCTCAACCGCTCGGCCTTCAATAACGTCCTGCAAGACCTTGATCGCAGACGTGTAATCATCGCGGCCCAAGAACATCTGCGCACGCTCTAAGTACCTGTCAAGATTGGGGTTCTCGAACATCTCAACCCGAATCCCAGGGTCATCCAGCGACTCATCAACCCCGCGCACAGCCAATGCTCCTATGGGCGCGTTAACCCTCACCTGCTGAGCAGGGATGGCAACAACACAGAGCGGGGCACATGCAAGCATGCGCGCCGTAAATGACGATGGCAGCAACACTAACTTCGTTCCTAGTTCGGTGCAGGCCCAAGCTGGGACCACTCAAACGCAACTAACGGCAACAACGCAGAAGGGGTTCGCACGACTTTACGACCTCACTGGATCAACGGCGAGACCCCCCAACTCATTCTTGACCACATAACTTCCGGTCCAGGAGTTCCTACCAGCTAGTGAGCACCCGACTCAGTTTCACAGGGGTACCACCAACACAAGAATCTCTGATTTGCGTAACCTAGTGACATCATGATCCAGCCAACGAACTTGCGACTCCCTCTGTTTGTCATCGCGCTGGTCTCATCACTACCGGCGCAAGAATGGACCGACAGTCAGCTACTCAACAAAAGCAGTGGGTTCCAATCTGAGTCGCTAACCGCACAACTTGAGCAAGTCGGCAGTCTCATCGCAGCCGAAGACCAGTCACTAGCTGCGATCTGCGCACGTATCCACGGCGACCACCGTGAATATCGACTGAAGGTCGACCAGTTGCTTGAAGAACTATGCGATCCGAATTGGCGCGTCCGCGAAAATGCAGAACGTGTATTGGTCGAAATCGGTGGTCGTGCACGAGCCGTTATCCAGCGACATCGTGATGACTACAAAGTACTCGAACAGCACATCCGCTGTGGACGCATTCTCGATGCGCTCGATGCCAAGGGCACCGAGCAAGAAGATCGCGAACGCAAACTGCTGCAAGGACTTGTCCGTGCATCGCTCTATTTCTCCAAAGATGAACGACTGCTGCGATCACTGCGTAGCGCACTAGGCCACACCGACACATCGATTGCAGGCGGCGCAATCCGCGCAATCGGCAAGCACGGTGGCGACAACGAAGCGAAGGCCGTCGCGTTGATGGTCAAATTCAAGTCAGGCCTACACCGACCAATTGCACTTAGCGCTCTAGGCCGCATGAACTCAGCAAAGGCGCTCGAGTATTGCCGCAGCATGTTGCTCGAAGGAGCCACTGAAGAACCGCTAAAGGGCATCACACTCAACCGCACCGAAGCGATGTCAATCGTTCGTGGTTTGCGCACTCGCTCCGACGCCGGGGCCAAGAAATTACTCGCCGACCTCAGCAAGCACCCGGACTCAGTCATCGCCATGGGGGCTTCCATGGTTGTTCCTGCCGAAACCAGCAAGGTCGAAGCGCAGCTAACAATCGACGGCAACACGCAAATACCCGCAACCATTGGGCAATCGCTCGGCAGCACATTCTCAATCAATAACGCCTTCCACGGCATCCCGATTGCCGAGCTCTCAGTCAGCGACTGCTCAACATTCGAGTTCCCAAAGCACACACTCCAAAAGACAGAGGGCACGATGGTCTTCCTCAACCAAGGAAGCCGTGTTGCCGGCAAGGTGATGGCCATCGGGCCAAAATCGGTGCTACTACGATCCCCGATCTTTGGCGACGTAACGTTAGCGCGCACCGAGATCCAAGGCATGGCCTTCGATCCGACACTCGACCGCTTGGTAGGCGCTTCCGTCGACCACGACCGTCTGCGTCTACGCTCCGGAAAATTCCTCAGCGGCACGATCGTAAGCCTTGAAGACAACGAGGTAGTCCTCGAATCAACAACCGGAGAGGTCCAGAAGATCGCCATCGACGATGTGGGGGGATTACTCTTCAATCGTCCGCGCACTGTCGAACCTGAGCTCCTCAGTTATGCGCGAATAGACCTCACCACAGGCGAACGACTTATTGGCTTCGTGGCGCAAACCACTGGTGATCACGTCGCAGTGACTGTGCCGCTGCTTGGTGCAAAGGCCCTGCCATGGAGCACCGTTACTCGAGTTGAACTCGAGATTGGAGGCGGCGCCATGTGGGGCTTTACGCTAATTGCTGACTACAGCGACAACCGAATCGTCGAAGTCGACGACCAAGGTCGCACAGTATTCGTACTCGAAGACATCTTTGGCGCGTGGGATGCAGAGTGTCTCGACAGCGGCAACTTATTGATCACCGAGTTCTCTGTTAGCCGAGTGCAAGAGGTCAACCGCAAAGGCGAGACCGTCTGGCAGTTCGAAGACCTCAAAAACCCATATGACGCAGACCGCTTGCCAAACGGCAACACACTGATTGCGGATACATTCGCTAGTCGCGTCATCGAAGTAGATCCGACTGGCAAGATCGTATGGAGCTACTCGAAGGATATTCGTCCGTTCGATTGTGATCGCCTGCCTAACGGCAACACATTAATCGCAGACGTACTCAAGGATCGTGTCATCGAGGTCAGTCCAGCTGGCGAGATCATCTGGGAATGTAAGAGCCTGCCCAGCACACACGACGCCGACCGGTTACCCAACGGCAACACACTGGTCACACTGCGGAACAAAGGCGCCGTGATGGAAATCGATCGCGATGGCAAAGTCGTATTCGAACTATCAAACCTAAGCTCACCTAGTGATGCGGACCGGCTATCCAACGGCAATACAATCGTCGCCGAAAACACACGCGTTCGTGAATTCGATCGACACGGCAATGAGATATGGATGAAGGAAATGACGTGGGCGGTAGAGGTCAACCGCTACTAGTCATTCGGGAACCGGTCAGCTAGCAAATGCCGTTTCGCCTGCGGCTAGTAATCGCGAAACACCGGCTCAAGCGACGCAGGCACACCGCGGCGCTTGATGATATGTGCCAGCTCACTCATCAACTCGCTGTCATTATCCGCGGCTGCACGGCAAAAGTCGTGGATCGCATATTCGGTCGGAGTCGGCGTTGGCATTGCATAGATTGCCAATGACAGCCAGGGCCGCGCGGCCGCCGGTCCTGCCGCTAACAAGACTCGCTCTCCTCGCTCCCAGGCAGCTGGAATGAGTTGCTCCTCAATCGTCGCCCAGTCGCGTGAATCGGGAGCCAGCTGCAACCCGGCTGCCAACTCTTCATCAATTTTCTGGAGAGTGTCCTCCCAGCGAGGTGGCCGTTCGTCGATCTCCAACATTGCCTGCTGTGCGCCAACAAGGTCGCCAGAATAGAACCGTGACAAGACCCGCTCATACTGCCAATCGGCTTGCCAGAACCAACCGCCAAACGTAACCGCGCCAAGCAAGACCACAGCAATCATGCGTCGCAGCGAGCGTGTTTGCCGATCAAACTGCTCGCGAAATTGGGGTTCCATCTCATATCGACGCATCACGTTGAGCCGCTGCTGTTCATCAGGATGCAAACTCAATACGCGACCGCGCCACGATCTCGACTGCGGCACTGTCAGGCTTGAGACCTCCAGTAAAGCCCTACAACACGGATCTGCTCCTAGAGCCTGCACTGTCGACACATCCGCTTCGTGTTCAAATCGGCGCGCCAAAGTACGCAACGAAATCCACCCCAGTAAGGCGATTCCAAGCATCCCGGCCGCCTGCAACGTGACATCGATCTCCTCAACATCCAACAACCGCAACGGCGACAACAACATCAATGGCACGACGACAGCAAGCACCATCAATAGTCCGGGATGGCCCATACGCGCGTGACCGACTTCGTGCGCCAGGACACCAGTAAGCGAGCGACTATCGAGGGTCGCCAGCAAACCATCGGTAAGACAAAGCAATCGCCCCACCGGCAAGGGACCTACCATCATGGCGTTCATCGAACGCATGCCAGTAGGCAAGATGAATACACGGTTTGGTGCGAACCCAAGCAACTGCGCCGTCGCACGCAACGTTGTGCCCAGGGGCTCGGGAATCGACTTACTGACTCCAAAGGCAATCCGAAACCAGAAGGGCAAGACAACCGAAGCAAGAATCAGAAACGCCACGGTCGCGATCGTCATGCCAGGCGCAGTCACAAACACCAGCACGTAGCTTGGCCTGTGTAACTGCAGCACGTCTAAACAGCCACCAAGCAACACCGCTGGCAAGATCGCCAATATCGGCCAGCCAAGACGCAGCCGAAAAGACGGCCATATGTCGCGCCATCCTGGCAACAACGACGGTGAAACTAAGTGTGCACCGCGGGCATCGTACCGCGCTTCCAGCAGACCTTCTGCCATAGTTGCCATTGCTGAGCGTGGCAACTCTGTGAGATACAACGGCGCCAGAGCGAGCAGCACTCGCAATGTATGACTGTTCGGCACCAATCGATCAATGCAGTCGTTGTAGGCACCGATCTCAAACAGACCGTGCAATGCGAGTGGCGTCGCAAGAGCTGACAAGCGCAACAAGGCCCGAGGCGGGATGATCGGCGTTCGCCTCGAAACCAGCGAAGCCACCGCAAACTGACGTGATAACGCGGCGAGTAGCAACGGCACGAGCAATAACGCAGCAGCACACAGCACACCGCTAACCGAGCCCTGACCCGGCAAAGATCCGCCCATCTCACGGTGGCCAACCACCACCATGAGCCCCAACAAGAACGATATCGGCAATGCCAACGACTAACGCCCGTCCTTCTGCGGTTGGTCTTTCGGGCCATCGCCAAACGCCAGCTTCAGCAGCCCAACAAAGCGCTTGTCCTTACGAAGCAACGCGATCTCAGGATCATCCTCAAACAACTTACGTTCAATTCGCAACGATCGATCAAGGTCCGGAGACGCGTGCATACGAGCACATCTTTCTAGCGCTTCAATACCACGCTCAATATCACCGTGCAATGCGTGCACACAAGCCGCGGAGTACCAGGCAACCGGTCGCAACTCAACATCAGCCCCCTTAGCAAGGGCTTGCGCAGTTCGGTGAGCACGCGCCGCGTTCTTATAGTCACGCAACGTGTTGTAGTAGTCCGCTAACACGAGCGTCGCATCAACACGATCCTCGCCATCGCCTTCCATGGTCGCACTACGCAAGCGCTGGATCACGGCATCGGCATGCTCGGAGCGTCCCCACTGAGCCATCATCGCAGAGAGGGAATTGCGCAAGTCATCAGGCTCGCGTTCATTCTTGATCAATCCCACGATGCCATCCACGTATTCGAGCGCAGGCAATCGAATTTGGAGGTCGCGCAAGGCTGGAACCAAACGCACTCGGTATGTGAATGGATACCAATCTGGCGTCTCAAGTAGCAACTGGAACAAAAACTCACTTGCGAACGGCTGCAACGCAATCAAATCGTTGTACTGACCGACGAACACCATGTCCGCCTTGTTCGTTCGCCGTAGGAACTCAAGTGTCGACTGCACACAAAGTGTGCGAATGCCCTTTGAACGCGCTGTATTGGGTGACTCTTCCGTAGCACGCAACTGTTGACCGAGCCAAGCTAGTCCATCCTTTGGGAGAACCAAAATCGCACGCACAGTAGCCGCCATCAGTTCTTCGGAAGTCTGGTCCGTGACCAGCCACTTTTCGACAGCTCGCTTAACCTCGGCCAACTGTTCGGCCTTCTGCTGAACCTGGCCTTCAGGGTCCTGATCACCTTCGACCACCTCAGGGGCAGGTTGTGGAGCTTGCGTAGCCCCCTGCGTTTGAAGCGCGATCAGCGAACAAAAACCGAAGACGGCATGCCGCATGTTGCTATGAAGCCCGAACATGTACTTTGCTTGTAGCCCTCGACTACCGCAGACAACAGCCCCTCAGCACTGAGACCGGTCAAGATCGTGCGCCAGATGTCGCCAAGGCCGCGAGCCAACGTGCCATATGCGCATCTCCGGCATCTGAATCAATAGGGGCAGGGAGGGTCTCGACACCGATCTCCTTGCCGTCAAGATCAACGTCGATCGCCGTGCAAAACTCCGAAAATGCTGCCAAGCTTGCCCTGCTAGTGACGGACAAGCCCTCCGTGTCTTGAGGAGGCGCGACAAACAACAATCGCCCACCTTTGCCTCGACGCATCGCCGACAGGACCGCACGACACAGCGTCGCATTACTGATGAAGTTGGCAACCAACAACTCGTCGAAATCGCCAGCTGGCTCGCGCCCGACGACTCGTTCTCGCAGCAACTGCGAAGCGCCAGCAAAGTGCGTGATTTCACCAAGCGCATCCTTGGCGCCCTTTACGAATCCTGCCGCAGCTTCGGCATCGGCGGGCGCAACGACGCCAACCAGCAAACGGCCGTCAGAGTCAGCACCGAGTGCTGCACGCAATTTCTCAACCTGCCAAACACGCGGAACCGCGGCGGCCACTCTCCCGCCAGCAGCCAACACCGCCGAAGCGATGCGCTGCCCAATCAAATCGGCGGCGCCCGCCAACAACACGACTGAAGACGAATGCGTCATCGAGTAGGCGACAGTTAGTTAGAACGAAACCTTGACGTTTTCGCGCTCTTCATCGTTCTCGACCTCGAAGAACTCACCCAGCTTAAAGCTGAACATGCCAGCGATCATGTTGGCCGGAAATTGCTCAATGCCGTTGTTCATCTTCATGACTGCGTCGTTGTAGTGCTGACGCGCAAAGCCGATGCGGTTCTCGGTCGATGCCAGCTCTTCTTGCAGCGACATCATGTTTTGATTGGCCTTCAAGTCTGGGTAGCTCTCGGACACCGCAAACAACCGACCGAGCGATTGCGTCAACATGCCATCAGCCTTCATGAGTTCGCCGATATTGCCTGCATTCTGCAAGTCGACCGCCTGCTGGCGCGCCTTAATGACGGCTTCCAGTGTCTCGGACTCATGCTTCATGTAGCCCTTAACCGTCTCAACGAGGTTCGGGATCAAGTCATAACGCCGCTTCAATTGCACATCGATTTGGCTCCATGAGTTCTTCGCCTCATTACGACGACTCACAAGACCGTTGTAACAACCAACAATCATCATGATGACGATGAGAACTACGGCAAGCGGGATGATCCAAGTCAGATGTTCCATAGCAATTCCTTGATGTAATTAGTGCGGCGCAATGCGCCTTCCCAGTGCACGGGTTGTGCGATCTAGCGTGGCAACTCAATCTCACCGACAAACACGCTACGTGCCGGCCCCTCAATCGCAAGGGAAGGACCTTCCCCAATCACCGACAGAGTGCCACCACGTAGGTCTACGTGCGTAACTCGCCCACGAATATTGCCGAATTGACGTGCGGCTAAGACCGCGACTGCTGCTCCCGTGCCGCATGCCAGAGTTTCACAACTGCCGCGCTCAAAGGTCCGCTGCTTAATGCGGTCGTCACCGACGACCTGAACAAACTCGACATTGACGCCGTCCGGAAAAGCTTCGAGTTCCTGCATAGCAGCACCGATTCGCTCGACTTCGACCGTTTCAACATCAGCTACAAACGTCACCGCGTGCGGATTACCCGCATCGCCACAGACGAACTCGCGGCAACTACCCGCCACATCGATCCTGCGTGGAGGCATACAAATCACGTCACCCATGTGAGTCATGACATCACCGCTTCCTGATCCAGACCCGATCAACTCGATCTCACGCGGCCCCGAATCAGTCATGATCACGAATGATGTGCCAGTGGTGTGGCCCTGCACCTCAGCGAAGCGCGCCAAGCAACGAAGACCATTGCCACACATCGCGCCCCGCGAGCCATCGGCATTCCACATGAGCATGCGCAATGCACCATCGTCATCGCGCGCCAATACGATCAAGCCATCAGCGCCGATTCCAAAGTTGCGATCGGACCATACCTTTGCCAAATCACCGGCGCGATCGATCGGCATCGGTTGGGTGATGGAGTTCACGTAGATGTAGTCGTTGCCACATCCCTCCATTTTGGTGAACGAAACCTTCAATGGTTTCATGCGATCAGGTGTTTGATGCCGGATCGACTTATCCATGCTTACGTGCGCACCGTCACCGTGCGGGAAGTCATCGTCAACGGCAGCATCAGCGGCTGCATCAGGAAGTCCCAAAGGCCGTATTTGGTTTCGATTTCGTAGCTCGTGACACCATCGGCCATACGTTGGGCGCTGATATCATTGGCCGAGAAGAGCCCAAATAGAATGTAGTATTGGCGCACTACCTGCGTGTCAGTTCCAGTCGCTCCAAGCCCCACAGAGTGACGGTGGCTGGCGCAACTGCAAGCCAGCAGCAGGATCGAAATAGCAGCAACGCGCAAGCGCGAACTCATCAACGTAGGGGTATGCACACTTCGTCTTTTACACCGAACGCTGCTCACCGTCTTGCTCGAGGCGGTCAAGGTCTTCGCGTTCTTCAAAATCATTCTCGTCCGCAAGCCGCAAAATAGCCGCTCGCTGCTCTTCTTCTGCTTGTGCCCGCGCCTTATCCGACCGTGCGCGTGCAGCCAGAAGCCTCGCCGCACGCTGCTCAGAACTCAAGCGCCGCATCAGCGCCAAAACGAGCACCGGCAAGAACAGAATAAGCAGCAGGCTAAACCAATTGCTTAGCAACACCCGCCATGGTGCACCCGAGCCATAGAGCACGTAATTCTGCCAACCAGTCTCTAACTGCAGCGAGTCCTTACCTGTCTGACCAACGAGCGCTTGGCCAAATGACGTCAAATCATCCGTGAAACGCGCCACCCGCAGCAACATAGACATTCCGTACTCACGCGACAGCCACGCAACATATGAGTAGCTCAGCGCATAGGCGGTTCGCAACTGGGTCGTCTGGGTCGGGAAATGCTCCGCCAGGCTGCTGAGCCGCGGCAAGCTGCCAGCACCGACCCGCCACACCAGGTCATCCTCACGCGCATCCAGGTAGGTATCGCCCGCCAGCAGTTGGGCGAGCCCCTCATGGAACCAACGAGGAATACGGTGGCCGTAGCGACCAACGTATTGATCGAGCAGCTCATGCACCAATTCGTGACGAACAACCCCTCGTGGGCGCGTGCCAGTTTGCGCCATCTGACCCCAGATCAGATGAATCTGATGCCGCCCGAGCACCGCAAACCCTGGCGCTGCCTCGTGCACCCCAGCGACCAATTGCTCTGGCATGTCTTCGCGCGACGCATGTACGTGCACGAAAAACCTCTCAATCTTCTTGCCAGCAAAGACTTCCTGCAGCTGAACGAGCTCGGTAGCTACCAGCTGGCGCACTTGTTCGACCACCCCAGGAGCAATATCGCCCGAACCTGCAACGACCTCCGCAATGTGCAGTTGAGGGGCTTTCGGATTGGACGGCTCGCCACAACTCACCAAAAGAAGGGCAGGAATCCACGTCAGTAGTGATATCCGGGGCAGGAACACGGCTATGGCGCGTCATAGTCTCTGCCACTCGCTTTGAGAATACCCAAGACCAGCAACCTGGAGTTACCCGTGAAAGCGTCACTGCTATTTTTATCGCTGCCGATTGCCGCCGCCCTCGCATTTGCACCGAGTCCATTGCGTCAAGATCCGAAGCCGGCCGAACCAACGGAATTGAGTTCGATCATTTCGATGACGACGCTTCAAGTTAAGGACCTGCAGGGCTCGACCACCAACATCTCGGCACAGACCGTTGTCGAGATCCGCATATTTGACGGCATCAACGATCGCATTCGGGTCGAGTTACTCTACGAAAACGGTGACTACTCGCTGATCGATGCGCAAGCCATCCACATGCTGCGCACCGGTGGAGCTAGCCGCGATGTAAAGCTCATCCGCACGCAGCCAAAACGAATGCGCTTCCCGCGCCTGCCGTAACCTGCAACCGAAGGTCATGCATTCGCGAAGTTAGAAGCAGACCGACAAGAGCGCCGCGTCTTCGCGGCGACAGGCATCTTCGACCAAACGTGCCTGCCTCTTACTTGCCAGCTGGCGTCAACAAGTTGACCAAGATACGAACCGATCCTGCGTGCAAGATCTTGAGTTGCCGCCACAAGGCCAAGGCACAGTAGACGTATTCGCCTTCGCCCGTGCGTGCGTATAACAACGATCCCTGTTCTCGATCTTGATCAGGATCACCGAACTCTAGAATCTCGTCGTACTCGTCTGAGTAGACTGACGGCAAATAGAGGGCGCGCTCTTGCACCCATCCATCCCAATCACTCGGACGAATGACGTTGGGATGCGTCATCAAGACATGCTCAGGTAGGAGCACCCTGACGGGCGCATCTTCACGCGTCACGCGATTTTTGCTGATCTGGAACGGCTCAAACGGCGCTCCTCGGAACGCTTCGCCCTGAACGTGAAACTCGACGTTCTTCTGGTAGAAGATCACCAGGCGGTGGCCCTTGCCCTTAGCGAACTCAAGCAAACGGCTAAACGCATTGCGAGCCGCGGCCCGATCGCGCAACGCGCGGATATCAACGACGATCGTGTCAAAGACACTTAGGTCTGCCGCAGCAATATCAGCATCAGTCAATTCGGACCATGACAGGCCCAGACCGCCAACGCCAAGCAAACTGACAAGGGTGTCATCTAGGCTTCGCAATACGCCAACTCGCAGCGAGGCTGGCACCTTGACATCAATGTTGTGTACCGGCAAAGCAACTGTCGTGTCGCCGAAACGGATTCGCAACACATCAACACCAGTGCTTCGGCCCAGCGGTGCACCCACTTCAAAGCTAAGTAAGTCGGCACGCTGATCGCGAAGCGAAACCCTGTGACGATCCTTAGCGATGGCGTAATTCGCGGTGCCCCTCACCTCCAAATCGCCCTCGATAGGAAATGGTGAGTTGCGCTTAACACCGACACTGAACTGCACACTCTGGCGCGCGTGCGGCAACAGCAACATCCGCGGCACCACGGTCAATTCAGCTGGCGGCCTCTGCTCCACGGGCACAGTTACATCGACCGGTATCTCAACTCCTTCGAGCGTGACCCAAAAACGAATTTGCACAGGCGGAACAAAGCGATCCGCCTTGAACCGATGTGCCATTGGATCGCGAGAGCTCTCACTACTAACAGCTACTCGAATAGTCGCTTCAGCCAAGGAACTGCTTGCGGGGGCGGCAGACCTACCGAGGTCAGTCAACGCAACCACGACTCCGTTGAGACCTTCGGCACGCATCGAAGGCAATTGGCCACCTCCGGTAATCAACCTTACGACACACGAAAAGTCTTCGCCCTCGATAGCGACAACGCTCGGCGACACCGAAACTTCAATCTGCACACGCGCGAGTGCCAAGACCAATTGCTCAAGAGCCGCGATCCGTCGGCTAAGGCGCACGAACGCATCACTATTGAGTGGCGCCGCAGTTTGGTCCGCACGCAATTCTCGTAGCTCGACAAGCACCTCAAGCAATCTGGTGATCGGCGGCTCGGGCGCGTGCAGCAAGTCCGGCAGTTCGGCGCGAAAGAACTTCTCCAAGCTGACTGCACGTTCGGGAGCACCAGGCCATCGATTGGCATCAAGAATCGACGGCAAAGCAAAAGGACGCGCACCAGTCGCATCCACTTTGGCAGGCTTTTGCGGCTCGAACACTAAGACCGGCCCAAACACTGCATCGAGGGCCGCGGGCATGCCGGGGCTAACGTGCGTTCCTCGCAAGATGTCATAAGCCGTACGACGCAACGCGGCTCCACGATCGGGATCCAGCAGATCGGCATCAAGCTTGACGGCATTGGTCGTCACCGTGCTGCCACCACCCATGAGAAAGACTGGGATCTCGTGCGGCGACCCATCGACTTTGAAGTTTGGGTCGGCAGCCAACTCAATCGCCTCTGGCAAGAGATCGACGATAGCAAGGTCATGCCCGTGCCCCTCTTCGCCATGGTGAGTCGTCAACACCGCATCGGGTCGAATCTCACGAAGCAGTCGGACCATGTCCCGCAGACTTCCTTCGCGCCCCCAATCAGCATAGGTCTCTGCGGCTGAGCGGCAGTAACCGGCATCCTCCCGATTCAGATACCAAACCGACGCCCCCGCCAATGCACAGCCCGCTTCGGTCTCAAGTGTTCGAATCCGTTCTAGCGCATCACCAGTTTCGGGCCCGAGGCTGTTCTGCCCACCGCCACCGCGAGTTGCCAACAAGACGGCAACGCGATAACCAGCAGCTAACCTCAGCCAGACCGTCGGCAGCAGATAGCGATCATCGGGGTGCGACGCGACCAACAACACCAGCGAGTCTGCTGCACAATCGCGCGTCGCCTGCCGAACGGTCAGGATGCCCGCCGGTGTTCTCCCACAGGTATCATGCCATCGCTGAGCCGCGACGGCAGATGCAAGACACAGCAACGCAGCGAGGCAGCGCATGAATATTCGGCTCTCAGACTCCCAACGATAGACGGTTAGCCAAGACCTCTGGCAGACCCGATCCACGGATCTTCGCTTGCACTGATTCGATATCATAGGACACGCGACGAATGCTGGCGATCTCGAGGCTTGTATCGACAAAGCCGTAGGCGGCTCGCGGGTCTTCATCCCGCGGTTGACCAACACTACCAACGTTCATCAAGACTCGCTCAAATCCGCGGTAAGAGACTTCTGCCTCGGAGTGTGGCACGACATGAATGTCGCGAGGATTCTCATCACGGCGAAGATAGATCGCAGGCACATGCGAGTGACCGACAAAGCAAAGCCGAGTCTCTTGATGTTCAAGTGACTCAAGCGCATCGACAGCACTCGTCACGTAGCCGAACTGCTCCGGCATATGCATCGAGCCATGCACCACCGTGAACTCCTCTTGCTTGACCACCAACTCAAGCCCCTTGAGGAACTCGTAATCCTTCGGCGATAACCGCGGCGCTGTCCAGTGAATGGCGGCACGCGCGTAGTTGTTGAAATAGGAAGTATCGAGGCGGCCAAGCACCGCGGCATCGTGATTACCTAGACAGGTGACACAGCCCAGTTCGCGCACAATATCGATGCACGCCGACGGTTCCGGCCCGTAGCCAACGATGTCGCCAACCTGCACCCATGCGTCCACATTCTCTTCTTTGAGTGCATCGACCACTACAGTCAATGCATCCAGGTTCGCGTGAATGTCTCCGAGTATCCCTATCTTCATGCTCAGAAGGAACTTATGTTGTTCTACGGTGCAGGGACCAACAGGCGGCCCCAGCGATTGCCAACGCACTTGCAGCCACGACCCAAGCATCCGGTGAACTGCGCAAGGCCACTGCCAGCATGCTACCCACCAATCCAGCCGCGAGCACCACGATCATGTGAACAGTCCGTGAGACGCCCACATCACTATTATTACGTGATAGCGTAATTGCTAGAGGAGCCCACGACAAGAAGAAGAAACCAGCTCCCTCCGCGCGCACAGAGACAGGAACAGCGATGTAGCCTTGGTCTACGAGACAGCTGCCAATCGCCTGCAGGACGGCAATGGAACCAACAAGGCTGAGGTTTACCGTCACAGCATGACGGCGTGGCACGCGGCGCTCGGCCAGTAGCAATACGAGCAGCAGCACCAGGCCACCTGTCCACGCGGCATCATTCACCAAATAGATGCCATAGCCACGAAACATCAATGGCTCCTGATAAGCGGCCAGGAACAGCCAACCGACGAGCAATAGCCAAGGAGCCCAACCAGCCGACCGAGCTCTTGCTAGCACAGCCAAGCGAATCAGTCGAAAGGTCTCGAGCATTGCAGAAGAAGACGCGGGGAGGACTATCTGGTTATCCGACGGGCCAACGAAAAGGCAAGTCTGGAATCGTGGACGCTGAGGCAGCACAATCAAACGACAGCGAAGGATTGGCTTCGCGATGTAGGTTAGGGAACCTGTGCGCTCGATTGTCTTGGCAAACCAGAAAGGCGGCGTCGGCAAAACGACAACCGCAATTCACCTCGCTCATGGGTTCGCCCTGGCTGGTCAGCGTGTGCTCCTGATGGACCTCGATCCTCAAGGCAACGCTTCCGTCGCCGTGCAAGGCATGCTCAGCGAGGATGCCCCTAAAGGTCCACATGAGTGGATGGTGCCCGTTGCAACGCGGCTTTGGCTACTGCCATCAGCAGGCGGGGAGGCAGTCCAATCTGGCGAAGCCACGATCGACACCGACCGCTTGCAAGCAGTCGTTACCGAGCTAGAGGGTGAGATTGACGTATTAATCGTCGATTGCCCGCCTCGGATGGACGAATGGGGCTGGGCTGGAATACAGCTATGTGAGGAAGTGATCATTCCCGTGCAGGCTGAGTTCTTCTCGATGCACGGACTCTCACAGATGATGAGTTCGCTCGAAGAAGCCGCCAAACGCTACCCAGGTAAGGGCAAGCTCCGCGGTGTCCTACCCACCATGGTCGACACCAATGAAGCTGTCGCCAAAGAGATCCTCGAGGACCTAAGCCGCAACCTGAAGGGCTTACTCCTCAACACTGTCATCTTCCGTGACTCATGCCTTGTAGAGGCAACAAGCCACGGACAGTCCGTTTTCGTTCATAGCCCCTGGTCGAAGGGGGCTCTCTGCTACACAGAGCTCGTACAGGAAATCATCGATGGTTGATCGTCGTCTTGGTAGAGGTCTCGACTTCTTCCTGTCTGGTGGGCGAAAGCCCGCCAATTCCCCAGCTACAACCCCTTTGCGCGACAAGATCGCCCCTGATGCAGGTGCCCCTGCAACAACAGAGGAGGGGGAGCGCATTCGGATGGTGCCAGTTGCAGAACTGCAACCCAACCCATACCAACCCCGGAAGGACATGGTCGCATCCGAACTGGAGACCCTGTCCCAGTCCATCCGCGAAAGTGGCATCCTCCAGCCAATCCTGGCCCGCCAGGTGGGGGATACGCTGCAGATCGTCGCAGGGGAACGCCGGTGGCGTGCGGCCCAGCTTGCCGAATTGACCGAGGTGCCGGTGCTTTGCCGCCCGATGTCAGACAGTGACTCGGCAGTCTTCGCACTGGTCGAGAACCTCCAACGTGAAGACCTCAACGCCATCGAAAAGGCTCAGGGCATCAAGCTCCTGATGGACCAGATGAAGGCAACCCAGGAGCAAGCAGCAAAGCAAGTCGGCCTAGAACGCTCAACCGTTGCCAACTTCCTCCGATTGCTAGACCTTCCGGACTCGATCCAGCAGCATGTTTCACGTGGAACACTCAGCATGGGGCACGCTCGAAGCTTGTTGGCGCTGCCGGATCACGAGGCCATGAACCAGACAGCTGAGTTCGCAATCAAACAAAGCCTGTCCGTGCGTGCTCTTGAGGCAAAGGTCAAAGAGCTGCTAGCGGTCATGACAGCCGGCAAGGGCGGCAAGAGCGCGCCTCCTTCGAAAGCGAAGAAGTCCCGCCCAGTATGGCTCAACGAGCTCGAAGAGAGTCTCGTCGAGACCTTGAGCACCCCAGTAGCGATCAAGTTTGGCCGCAAACGAAGCCAAATCATCATCGATTGTGGCAGCCAAGAGGAACTGGACCGCATCTTCAGCCGACTGAAGAACGCGTAGAACAGACCCTGAGCCCCATATCCGGGCTCATCCCCCCGAGAGGGACCCGATTGACACGTCGCGTGCGGCCAGTGCGACGGCGCTCAATCAAAGCATCCCCGGTGCTAGAGCGACGGGTTCGACGCCATCGCCAAGGCGCCAACACAGGCTTCGAGGCTGGCGCTGGCGACTGCTGGGATCGGCGCTCGAACGCAGAAAACACTGCGGAGCGCGATCAACCGCAATCGCGGGGTCTTGAAGACCTAAAGGACTTCGGCCGCGGTAACGCGGATGTTCTCGGTAGGCTGGCCCTGACCTTGCTCTTCCGCCTGAATATCTAGGCTAGTTTCGCAAACCGTGCGGAGAACATCGAGGCCTTCGGTCACGAAGCCGAATACCACTTGTGAGCCATCACGATTGGAATTGTCGTCTACCGAGATCCACAAGCGATCGGCGCACGACTTGCCATCCGCCTCTGGACGCGCAGAAACAGCGCCAGCGAAATGGCTCAGGCCCGAGTTTTCAAACTCAACGATGTTGGTGCTGGGCTCCGTTGTCGACCACTTCGTCCGAAGATCGTCCTTCGTCGACTGGAAGCCAAAGTGCATGGCGTATGGAATCTCGCGCAACTTGGTGGAGCGGTGAACTTCGTCAACAGCCACACCCTTGAACCAAGCGCCATCATCTGCGGTAACCAGCTCAATCAGCTTCTCAGCATGGAGCGGTGCGCTCGGCATCAAGGAGATCGTGAAGCTACCGTATTCACCCAACGTGAACTTGACCTTCTTCGCGTCAGCGGGGATCTCCGGCATGGCATAGCTGGCCGGAAGCGAGAAGCTCTGAGCAGCAGCCATTTGCTTGCGCATCATGGCGATCACATTGCCATCAGCAGTGTCTTCCCACTCCAATTCCTTTGCCTCCGTCTCATCCGGATCTGGCTTCTTCGGATCACGCGTCTGCATGGCATCCTTCGTAACCAAGACCAGGTCATGCTTCGGATAGCCCGACTCAATCGCGGCGAGGGCACCCTCGGCACGCTCCCAGTTCTTAGTCATCATCGCCTTGCGAGCAATGGCAAGCAGAACGTATGGCTTCTGTGCGTCGTTGGAGGTGCCGACCTGCGCTTCGAGATCGGCTAGTTCAATGTCCTCGAGAGCCTGAGTGAGACCGTCGATGCTCTTTGCGACATCAACGTAACTGCCTCCCAGACCTATGTTTACAGTGAA
>Ga0315331_10001561_pt1 | contig 17157 bp, 14 predicted proteins | sample M160m34915metaG_FD_203456 | JGI IMG/M metagenome (GOLD analysis project Ga0315331, IMG submission 203456) | Ammonia-oxidizing marine archaeal communities from Monterey Bay, California, United States - M1 60m 34915 | ecosystem: Environmental > Aquatic > Marine > Intertidal zone | place: USA...
TTGCAGACATAGTAGAAGACACTGCCAGCGAAGTGAGCTGGTACACAGAAAGTCGATTCGAAGAGTGAAACCGTTTGAGAATTCAGTTAGTCCAACACGAACAGGAATGATGTATAACCAAGGCCAGGAACACGGGATTCAACGACCTATTACGCATGATGATTGAGAAAGAGAGCCCATGTCCTTCTAAGACGGTCCATTTATGCCCAATTTAAATGATTATCTGGCACTGGATGCCACCGCCATGGCAGCAGGACTGCGTGATGGCGAATTCAAGGCCTCTGAACTGGTAAGCCTCGCGGTCGAGCAGGCTCACCGCGTCAACCCAACAATCAACGCCGTAAATGTTGAATGCTACGACGAGGCACTGGCTCTGGCTGCCGATCTCGATGAAAAACCTGCCAGGCTTACCGGCCAGGTAGCAGGTGTCCCTTTTCTGATTAAAGATCTGAGTCTGCTGAAAGGACATGTCGCGACACACGGCAGTTGTTTATACCAGGATGCGATTGCGACACGCAGCGCCAACATCGTGGCGCGCTATCTCGATGCCGGGCTGGTAATCTTGGGCAAGACCAACACACCGGAATTCGGACTTACCCTCACTACAGAACCCGTGGCCAACGGCGCCACCCGAAACCCCTGGAACTTGGACTATTCCACTGGTGGTTCCAGCGGAGGAGCTGCGGCGGCCGTTGCCGCCGGTATCGTTCCAGTAGCCCATGCCACAGACGGTGGCGGCTCTATTCGTATACCAGCTTCCTGCTGCGGGCTGTTTGGCCTGAAGCCAAGCCGCGGACTCACCACCATTGAGAGTGATATCGGCGATAGCTGGAGCGGCATGAGCGTAGGCCATGTGGTGAGCCGAACAGTCCGAGACAGCGCAATGTTTCTCAATCTGATCACCCTTGATGAGGCCAGGCTTTATCCCATCCCGGCAGTACCACGGTCTTTAAACGAAAATCTTGATGCTGTGCCTAAGGGTTTACGCATCGCGGTGCAAAACCAACATCCATTTGGCGAAGCCCTAGACCCCGATGTAATCGAAGCGGTCGAAAAAGCCGCACAGCTTTGCGAATCTCTCGGTCATCACGTGGAATTGGTGCAGCATCCAGCCAACTACAAAGCAGCTGCAGCGGCCATGAACAAACTGGTTTGTATCCACACCTTTCAGGGAGTTAACCGACGCCTGCAGGAGGTGGACATTGAGCTTGATGCCGCAGATGTGGAGAACTCCACTCGGCAGATGGCAGAGATGGGCGCCAGGTTAAGTGCTGTCGACTATATTCGTGCCCGGGACTCCCTAACGCAGGTAGAGCAGCAGATGGCGGTATTCCACCAGGACTACGATGTATTACTTTCTCCGGTGCTGACCAAAACCACGGCTAAACTCGGCTGGCTGGACATGAATACTGACGACCTGAACGAGTATGGCGCTCGGTTTCGTGCCTACAGCGGGTTCACCGCACTCTATAACGGCACCGGCCAGCCCAGCGCTTCGTTGCCCCTATTTCAGGATTCAGCAGGGCTTCCCTTAGGTGTCATGGCCTCTGCCGCCTGGGGCAATGATCACTTACTCCTGCAGCTGGCAGCACAACTTGAACAAGCCGCGCCTTGGCCACAAATCGCGCCATTTGCCGAAACTGACTAGCAGCGCTTTTCATCCGCCTTGTATACTTTTCACCCCCTTCCCTGCGCTCTGGACCCTTCACCCTGAAGCCGCCTGGAGGTAGACTACTCGTTTCGACTATAAGATTGATTATTTCTGCGTCCACCCCGGAGAGAATAGATGAAATCAACCAAGCCAATGTGCCACCGCTCTGTCCAATTGCTCTGCGCCCTGGCCCTAACGCTACCCGCAACATTGCTCGCCCAGGAAGCCGAGGTGCCCCGCACCGAATGGGGAGTCCCGGACCTGCAAGGTTTCTGGCGCAACAACACAGTCATGCCCTTCGAGAGGCCCCAGGAACTGGGTAGCAAGCAGGCCTACACCGAGGAAGAAGCCATACAGCTCGAGCGCGCGGCGCAGGCAGCGGTTGAAGAAGACAATGAGCCGCTGGACCCAAATCGTCCAGCCCCTGCCCTGGAAGCGCTGCCACCGGTAGGCAATTACGACTTGTTCTGGACTGACCGCGGCATGTTCCTACCTACCATTAGCGGAGAATTCCGTACCTCTGCCATCATCGATCCACCCAATGGTCGCATGCCTGAACGGGTAGCCGGATTTGCAGATCGCATGCGGCAGCTGCGCGCTAATATGCCAGCGCGCAACGATGGCCCCGAGGGGCGCGCCCTGGGTGAACGCTGCCTGCTGGCCTTTGGTAACAGCTCCGGCCCGGTGATGTCACCGGTGATGTACAACAGTCATATGCAAATCGTGCAGTCTCCTGGCTATGTCACCATCACCATCGAGATGGCCCATGATGCGCGGATTATCCGAATCGCCGACAACCATGAGGAATATGCTGCCGCCCAGGCGAAATGGATGGGCGACTCCATCGGTCGCTGGGACGGCGATACCCTGATCGTGGAAACCCAGCATTTCAATGGCTGGCAGAGCTATCGTGGCGCGCCAACCGAGAACCTGACTGTGATTGAAACCTTCCACCGTGAAGGACGCAACAAGATCGTGTACGGCTTTACTGTGGATGACCCCACGGTATACACCGCACAATGGTCTGGCGAATACCCTCTCACGCGCATGGACGACCCGATCTACGAGTATGCCTGCCATGAGGGTAATTACGGCATCATTGGAATCCTGGCGGGTGCGCGACGCCTGGAAGTCATGGAAGCGATTGGGATAGAGCGGGCGATCGAGCAGTAATCCTTTTCGGTCATTTTTGCGTATTCACGGGGCAGCTAAGCTTAAAGCTGCCCCGTTTGCTTTGGACCATGAAATTTTAATCTTGCTCTGTAGAATGATACCGCTCTTCAACACCCTGCCAGACACAATTTTGGAGTTTGTTTCTGCAACACGCCGTGAACGCAGCGCGGCCACTAACCATAGATTGGTGTCGTTCGGCCGCACAGGAATCTTGTGCTTCCAAGACATTTGCCTCACCCCTATAGGCCCGGCGCCCACTCCCTTCGGGCGACGGTCACTAAAACAAACTCCAAAGCCGCGTCCTACAGTCAGGCAAACAGACTGACACTTTGTGCAAATTTCACTGAAATTGGAGTCATATCAAACATGATCACGCTTCATCATCTGGAATACTCCCAATCGTTCCGCATTCTCTGGCTATTGGAAGAATTAGGGGCTGAATACGAGCTTAAGATTTATGAGCGCGACAAGAAGACTCACCAGGCACCCAAAGAGTTGAAGGACTTGTCTCCACTCGGGTCGGCGCCGGTGATTACCGACGGGGATGTGATGCTGGCGGAGAGTAATGCGATCATAGACTACATTCTCGATCAACATCCGGAGTCGAAACTGCGGGTCGAGCTGGGACATGAAGATCGCGCGCGCTATTTGTTCTGGTTGCATGCATCACAGGGATCCATGATGTCGCTTATGCTGATGGAAGCGGTGTTTCAGATTCTGATCTCCAGAGTACCATTCTGGATGCGTCCGCTTATTAAAGCTGTGCTTGGCCAGGCTACTTCCAACTTGATTCATCCGCGCATGAAATCTTTGCTACAGATTGCCGAAGCAGACCTGGATAAAAAGGAGTGGTTTGGCGGTGATCATTTAGCGGCAGCCGACATTGCCCTTATCTATCCCATGGAATCGGCAAAAGAACGTTTTTATCTCGATGTCGACTACCCGAACTGCCTGACCTGGCTAGAGCGGGTGCATAGCTGCGAGAGCTTCAAGGCAGCATCAGTCAAAGACGGGCGCGAATCGATCACACTGAAGATTTGATGCAAAGTTTTTAAAAAGGGACACTTGTTACGTTGCTGAGAAAGTTTTGTTGGTCAGCATTTCGATCAGCAAGCTTAACGAGCGATTCCGTGAAGCACCAGCAAAGAGAGAGTTAAAGTGCGTCGTGTCGCTTGGCTGTGACTTCGGCCATGATTGAAATTGCAATCTCGGCTGGCGTCTTGCTTTGAATTTGAAAGCCAATGGGTGCGTGGAGGGTATCGATCTCATCTTTGGATAGACCCAACTCCGGCAGGCGCTCGCGGCGCGCGGCCGAGGTCCGTTCAGAACCCATGGCGCCCACATAGAACGCATCAGTCTTCAGGGCTTCCATCAAGGCCATGTCATCGACACGCGGATCATGGGCAAGGGCAATGATGCCGCTATAAGGATTACTGAAACGCTCTCTTACAACATCATCTGGCAGGCGCGAAGTTTTTTCCACGCCGGCTACCTCCCAGTTATCCAGATAGTTCGGGCGCGGGTCGCACAATGTTACATCGTACTCCAGCGCCAGCGCCATCTCTGCCACATATTTCGCCACATCACCGGCACCCAACAAAAGTAGTCGATACATGGGGCTGACGCTATGCCTCATGACCTCATCCTGAATCAGCGCCGCCGCCTCGCGACTCTCTGCGCTGACTGACATAGCACCGGTTTGCAGATCGACCACTCGGCTGATGTGGATGTGATTCTCCAGCGCTGAAGTGAGTTCGGCAAACACAGTCTTGTTGGAGGCCGTGGGCTCGATAAACTCCAGCAGCACATGGAGCTGACCACCACAGGGTAGTTTCAGGCGTGCCTGCTCCTCTTCGCTCATCCCATACATCACTTTGAAGGGCTTACTGCCTTCTGCATCGTACTGGGACTTTAACTGGCCGTTGCGCAATTGTTCGAGAAAGTCTTCTTCTATGCAGCCGCCGGAGATTGAGCCCACCAGTTCGCCATCCAGGGTACAAGCCATCATGGCGCCTATTGGCCGTGGCGAGGAGCCCCAGGTCTTTAAAATGGTGCAAACCCAGACGGGTCGGTCCGACTCCAACCATTTTGATACATGGGTAACGATTTGTTGTTGGCTGCTTAACATCTTGCCTCGTATTTTAACCTAACTGCCTGGTCTCTACTGTATTTATCGCCAGGCTCTTAAGGACCTTATCACCGGTTTAGGCCTAAACTGTGCGCAGCTTCCACTTGCCACGCCAAAAAGCGATCACCCCGATCACACAGGTCAGGTTGTCAGCGGCAAACACCGCCCAGAATACCCCAACCGGCCCCCAGCCAAGCGTCAACGCCAGCACGGAGGCCAACGGGACTTGCACAATCCAGAAACAGAACACGTTGATAAAAGTCGGCGTCATGGTGTCACCCGCGCCGTTAAAGGCCTGGATCACCGCCATGCCAAAACCCCAGCCTACGTAGCCGTAGGCAAATATTTGTAGACACTGGATCGCATAGGCCAGCACATCGGCTTCGCTGGTAAAGAAGGACGCAATCTGATCATCAAACATCAGCATCAGAATAGCTGCAAATGCCATATAGGCTGCGTTGTACTGAGCGATCTTCCAGGTGGTGGTTTCGGCGCGCTCGACCAAGCCTGCCCCAAGGTTCTGCCCTACCAGGGTCGCCGTGGCGTTGCTCAAGCCCCAGGCCGGCAGGATGCTGAACATCACCACCCGCACGGCTATGGTATAGCCCGCTACTGCCCCACTACCAAAGCCGGAGACAATGGACATGAGGAATACCCAACTGGCAGTCGCCACCAGAAACTGCGCAACGCCGCCGACCGAAATGCGCACCAGAGACCAAACGATGCTCATGCGCAGCCCCATGTCTTTAACGTGCAGCTGCAGGCGCCCCTTGCCGCCGACCAGATGATAAAGACCGTATAGCGCACCAATGGTGCGCCCAATATTGGTTGCGACGGCGGCACCGGTGACGCCGAGTTCCGGGAATGGGCCAACCCCATATATCAGGCAGGGGTCCAGCACGATGTTAATGCCGTTGGCCAGCCACAGCGCCTTCATGGCTATCGTTGCATCTCCAGCACCGCGAAAAATCGCATTGATAAGAAACAGGAACACGATAGAGAAACAGGCACCAAACATCAGGCGCGTATAACCGACGCCAGTTTCGATCACGGCTTCCTCTGCCCCCATCAGCACCAAAATTTCCCGTGCGAAAACCAGGCCCAACAAGCCCACCATCACGGAAACAAAAACCCCCAGCCATATAACCTGACCCGCCGCAATCGAGGCCGCCTCAGGATCTTTTTCACCGATGCGCCTCGCCACCATGGCGGTTGCGCCCATAGAAAGACCGATAGCTATGGCATAGAGCAGCGTGATAACTGCCTCGGTGAGCCCGACAGTGGCTACAGCAGCGGTGCCGAGGCCGGATACAAAGAAGATATCGACAACGGCGAATACGGATTCCATCGCCATTTCCAGGATCATCGGAATGGCGAGCAGGATCGTCACCCGAGCAATGGAACCCTCGGTGTAATTAATTTCTGTGTCGCCGGCGATGGCTTGTTTAAACAGCTGCCAGCCGCTTTCTGATTTTTCTGTTGTCATAACAGGTTCCAATGTTTTTTGAACGTGCAAAACCAAGACGCAACAAAGTCGCTTGTTGCGGAAGCGAGGAGCGAAGCCGGTCTGTCATTACAGATCAAACGAGATGTCGTGCAAGGTGCCAGCTTAAACTAGATTGTGACTAGTTTATGAAATGAGACTGGAAATAACTTAATGCATGGCGCGAAAATCGCTGAGTGTCAGACCACTACGCCGGAAAGATCGAACTGCTTTATTGGATAAATCTCCTGCTGTGATCAGCCCGTCGAATTATAGATTCCTATTGTCGACGGGCACCAGCGATTGCTGAAAAAAAGTATGGTGAGAGGTGATATCAGTCACCTCCCATCGCGCCCAAACCAGAGGGAGGATGTAAACCCTAGTTTCCGGATGGTATCCGGGTGCTCAGGCGCGGTTTAATACGATTTCGAATCCAGGGGTCATCAGTGAATTGACGCGCCTGCTGCGCCGCATCGCTCTGGTCTGTGAGTCGATCGTGCATATCTGCAGCCAGGCTGCCCTGGTTGGCATTGTGGGAAATGCCCGCTTCAACCTCCTGCAGCAGGTAAGCACTAAGATCTTCAGGTATAGCAATACTATCCAGCCGCGCCGCCAGCGACGGGGCATTGCTGGACACTACCGGCAGACTGCGTTGCGCCCTGGTTACTTCCCGAGTGGGGTTAAATCGCTGGTAGGTCTGACTGGTGATGGCATTCTGAGAACTAAAGCGGCTCACGCTGCTACCTGCGCTGATTTCAGCCCTGTCATCACAGGTTATCAGCTCTGATTCCTGCTGCTGAGGAGTGCAATCATAGGCCCATAGCCGCGAAGTACGCCGTGCCTCAACGGCGCGAATGGACTGGACCAGATCTTCCGAACTGGGTAGGACTATCTGCGGGATATTAACTCGTGGTTGCACCGGCGCCACCGGCAGGGGCAGGGGCAGCGGCGTGTCGACGATCTGTTCCGGTCTGGGTTCAGCAATGGGTGGCGACTCACCGACTTCCGCTGGCGCTTGCGGCTCTGTCTGTGCTCCCAAGTCCTCTGCAACCGGGGTTTCCTCTGGCGTTAGCAACGGATTACTCGGTACCAGGCGGATACTCACGTTATGGGGCAGACTAACGGGATCTGCACCAATACGGACATTCAGAAAGAAACCCAGGATAAGGACATGCATCAGCAGGCTCGCAGCAACTGCGAAAAGCAGCCCGCGCCCTTCCCTCGAGCTAAAAAGCTCGTGCATGTGATGCAGGTGTTGCAAGCTTGACCCCGGAATCGACTGGATTGCCAAATGACCGCGCCGCGCTGCCATCCTATACTGTCTGACAGTTGCAGTGTGCCCGAGTTCCCGGGCCTAGCCTAGCGAAAGTCCAGGCCGGGGGCGGTCTGGGAGGATTCCAGGTTCAGCAGAAAGGATTTGGTTTCAAGCCCACCGCCGAAGCCAGTGAGCTTGCCGTTGCTGCCTATCACGCGATGGCAGGGAATGATTACCGGGATTGGATTCAAGCCATTGGCTGCCCCTACCGCACGAGATGCCTTGGGTCGGCCAACATGGCGGGCTAACTCACCATAACTCCAGGTCTCGCCAAAGGGTATCTGCTGCAGGCCTTGCCAGACCTGGCACTGAAAATCCGTGCCGGCTGGCGCCAGCGGCAGGTCAAATTCCTGGCGTTTGCCGGCAAAGTATTCATCTAGTTGCTTAAGGACCTCCTTAAAGGGCTTTTTGCTCTCCACCCAATTTTGATCATGCCGCCGCTTCATTGAACAGGAGGGAAACCCCAGCAGCTGCAGCGCCTGCTCGTCACCGGCTAGCAATAACTTGCCGATCGGGGTGTCGTGATAATGATAAAAAGTTGTCATTAGCCTGCTCTCTTTATAGATTCTTTTGCATATTATATTTAATGCTAAATTAGATTAATTTTAATTCATATTATCCTGTTTTATATGAATTTATTTATTTTTTCTTGAGATAACCATAATATCGCCAAAGCAGGATCACACAGTAAGCCCGCCAGGGCTGCCAGAGTTCTGCCCGCTCACGCAGTTGTTTCGGGGTCAAGGTTTCTCCCGGCGCCGTCGCGGCTCGACGCAGAATCAGGTCTGAGTGGGGAAACGCATTGGGGTCATTGAGCGCGCGCATGGCGATGTATTGCGCGGTCCATGCCCCTATTCCCATAGTGCTGCAAATCTTCTCAACGAAGGTCTCGGTCTCAACTCCGCAGTCCATACGCAGCTCCCCTACGGCCACCATCCTGGCCACCGCCTGAATCGCCGCAATCCGCTGACCGACTATGCCCATGCCACTCAAATCAGCATCCATCAGCTCTGCCGGCTCCGGGAAGGTATAGGTTAGCCCCTTGAGCTCGCAGTGATAGGGCCTGCCATAGCGCTCTGCAATGCGCGCTACCAGGGTGGACGCGGCCTTCACGGTAACCTGCTGGCCAAGAATAGCCCTTACCGCCACCTCGAAACCGTTCCAGCAGCCCGGCACCCGCTGCCCCGGAAAGCGCTCAACCATAGGGCGGAGCAGTGCATCCTGGTACAGGAATGCATCAATCTGGGCGCTGTCCGCTCGCAAATCGAACAAAGAACGGACCCGGTCGATGATATGGTAGAGATGACGGGTGTCCGGATAGCTAATCTTGAGATGAACCTGGTGCGCCTCGGCATCGAAACAAGCGAAGAAGTGCCCTGCTTTGTCATCCAGACGGAACGTCCTGGCGTAGCTGGACTCGGTAACCGCTTCAACCCCAGGAATCGCCCGATAGGCCAGGAAAGCCAGTATCGCCGGCCAGTCATAGGGCGGCCGGTAGCTCAGGGAGATCTCAATCAGGCCAGATTGTTTAGCAGTAGTATTACGTCTCTCTCTGAGCTGCTTGGGAGAACGGTTGTAAGTCTGGCGAAATACCGCGTTAAAGCGGCGCACACTAACAAAACCGCTGACAAAGCAGATCTCCGACAGGTTCATGCCGGTCTCATCGATCAGCTTCTTGGCAAAATGTAGGCGCCGGGTCTGGGCCACTTCCACTGGCGAAGCGCCCAGATGATCGTTAAATAGCCGGCTGAGCTGGCGCGGGCCCACACCCAGCTGCTCGGCAAGCTCATCCACCGAATTTTCATCCAGAAAACCCTGATCGATAAGCTGCAGGCCCCGGGAAACCTTCCAGGACGCGCCACTCCAGGCTGGCGTGCCAGGCGAAGACTCGGGCCGGCATCGCAGACAGGGCCGAAAACCAGCAGTGGCCGCGGCCGCCGCAGACTTATAGAGCTGCACGTTCTCTTTTTTCGGCACCCGCACCGGGCACACCGGCCGGCAGTAGATGCCGGTAGTCAGCACACCGACGAAGAAGCGGCCGTCAAAGCGTGGATCGCGGGTCTGACGGGCGTCTTCGAAGTCATCTGGGTTTAGGAGCATTTTTCTGCAGCCGTTCAGGTAATGGCAGTCATCATACTCCCAAATCTTGGTAAAACTGGCCGTTTTCGGACGGTATATTCTGAAAAAATTTACCCATGAGTTTTTGTCAAGACGTCGGGATTTCGCTGGCCGAACCCTTCCTGCCATAGCCCGCGGGCCGTGGGCTGGTGTATATTAGCGCCCTCTTCCGTTGCACCATTAACTGCGACAACAACAGGCAAAAGCGCAGAAAAATTGCTTTAAGTATCACATTAAGAAAAATTGGAAATCTCATGAATGAAAAGGACTTACGTAAACATTCTAAAATAGTAGTTGATGGTGTTGAGCAGGCGCCGAGTCGCTCCATGCTGCGCGCGGTGGGCTTCGAAGATGAGGATTTCAAGAAACCGCAGATCGGCATCGCCTCCACCTGGAGCATGGTGACCCCCTGCAATATGCACATCAACAAGCTGGCGGAAGATGTTAACAAAGGAGCCGATGAGGCCGGTGGCAAGGGCATTATTTACAACGTGCTGACGATTTCCGACGGCATCTCCATGGGCACCGAGGGCATGAAGTATTCCCTGGTCTCCCGTGAAGTGATTGCCGACAGCGTAGAGACGGTATCCGGCTGCATGGGCCATGATGGCATCATCACCATCGGCGGCTGCGACAAGAATATGCCCGGCCTGCTGATGGGCATGGCCCGACTGAATCGCCCTTCTATCTTCATTTACGGCGGCACCATCCAGCCCGGCCCCAATCACACCAATATCATCTCGGTCTTCGAAGCCGTCGGCGGCCATGCAGCGGGTAACGTGTCAGATATCGAGCTGAAGCAGATCGAGGAAACCGCAATTCCGGGCCCCGGTTCCTGCGGCGGCATGTATACCGCCAATACCATGGCTTCGGCTATCGAAGCGATGGGCATGAGCCTGCCCAACAGCTCGGCCCAGGATGCAATCTCCCAGGAAAAAGTGGACGACTGCCTCAGCGCTGGCGAAGCCATCATGCACCTGCTGGAACACGACATTAAACCCTCCGACATCATGACCCGGGCGGCGTTTGAGAATGCTATCAAGGTGACCATCGCCCTGGGCGGTTCCACCAATGCAGTGCTGCACCTGCTGGCCATGGCCCATACCATCGGCGTGGAGCTGGAACTAGATGACTTTACCCGCCTTGGCAAGGACACGCCGATGCTGGCGGACCTCAAGCCCAGCGGCAAATACCTGATGTCTGAACTGATCAAGATCGGCGGCATCCAGCCCCTGATGAAAACCATGCTGGAGGCCGGCATGCTGGATGGTTCCTGCATGACAGTGACAGGCAAGACCCTGGCTGAGAACCTCGTGGACGTTGCTCCCTATCCAGAGGGCCAGGACATCATTCGCCCCTTGGACCAACCTATCAAGAAAGACTCTCACTTGCGCATACTCCGGGGCAACCTGGCCCCAACCGGCTCGGTGGCCAAAATCACCGGCAAGGAAGGCTTATCCTTCCACGGCAATGCGCGCGTGTTTGAGTCGGAAGAAGACTGCTTGAAAGGCATTCTGGACGGTACTGTGGTCAAAGACGACGTGCTGGTCATCCGCTATGAAGGCCCCAAGGGCGCGCCGGGCATGCGGGAAATGCTCTCACCCACGTCTGCCATCATGGGCAAAGGCCTGGGTGAGGACGTGGCTCTCATCACCGATGGCCGTTTTAGCGGCGGTTCCCATGGATTCGTGGTCGGTCACGTGACCCCGGAAGCCATCGAAGGCGGCCCCATCGCCATTGTCGAGACCGGAGACCGCGTCGCCATCGATGCTGAAGCCAATACTATTAACCTTGAACTTAGCGACGAGGAAATCGCGGCGCGCCTGGCGCAATGGCATCAGCCGGAGCCCCGCTACAAACGCGGTGTGCTGGCGAAGTTTGCCGCCAGCGTGGCCTCGGCTTCAGAGGGTGCTGTGACAGATAAAAATCTATAAATATTATTTAGTTCAATATTTATGATATTTATTTAATGTTAAATCTAAAAATAAGATAAGCAGAAGACTTAACCTTGCTCTCAGTACCCTCATTCTTCAGCGGCATCGGCGAAAGCCTCTCGGGCTCCTTCCTGCAGGACGGTGCACTATGGACACTGCAAAACGTACCGGGCTTCCCGCCCATCATCCAGACCGTGCATATCCTTGGTATCGCGGCAGTGATGGGCAGCATTGTGCTGCTGAACCTGCGCATCCTGGGACTGGCGATCCCCTCCCAATCCATCACCGAGATCACCGCCCGGATGATGCCCTGGTTCTGGATTGCTCTGGCCAGTAACTTGATTTCCGGCGCCTTCTTCGTGTTTGGGCGCCCGCTGCGCTATTTCAACAACCCGGTTTTCTTATGGAAGCTGGCTGCCCTGCTGCCTGCCGTCGCCTTGACGCTGGCGTTTCACTGGCTCAGCAGACGCCAGACGGACTACTGGCAACTCAGCCCGGAAAGAACGTGGGCAGCCAGGGTGATGGCACTGCTTTCCATCGCGCTCATCATCGCGGTGTGCACGGCCGGACGCTGGATTGCCTACCTGGAGTACCTGGAGTACCCGCTGTGGAGTATGGAGCCCTATTTCGATGGCTCAAAGTATAGTTTCTGGGTTGGCGTGGAGAACTGGGGCCTGTCTCAGGTCATCGCCGCTACCAACTGGTTTCCGACTCTGGAGACCATTCACGTGATCGCAGCCTCCATGGTGGTCGGCTCCATCCTCTGGGTGGACCTGCGTCTGCTTGGCCTGGCCGCAAACCGCTACCCGATCAGCACCCTCAATCGCGAGCTCACCCGCTGGACCTGGGGTGCGTTCAGCATCGCCACCGTTACCGGCCTCGGGATGTTCATCACCCGCGCCGCCGGTCACCTCGATAACCCAGCGTTCCTGTCCAAGCTGGTGCTACTGGCTCTGGCAGGCGCTAACATGGGCTTCTTCCATTTTAAGCTCTATCGCCATGTGGACCAGTGGGATTCCGCCGCAGCCATCCCAATCCCGGTAAAAACCGCCGGCCTCCTGTCGCTGTTGCTGTGGTCAGGTGTCATGCTGGCGGGCCGCTGGATCGGCCATATCGTTTAGTTCGGCACTCGATATAAAGTCTCTTTAGGCTGCAAATCCCTGCCAATTGCATCCCCTAGAGCCGGTGTTACACTAGCTGAATGCTTATTCCTCGCTATATCAATAATAATAGAGGAGCGTTTATGACTGATGTAACAATAACGGCCCTACGAAAACTTGCGGGGCTGGCCAAAACCGCCTTTCTCTCCGGCGCATTCGTTCTCTATTTTAGCCCCGCTACGGAACTGCTGAGTCCCACCTCTCATGCCGAGGACGGCGGCACTCTCTACAATACCGCCGTGGATATCCGCATGGGTAACCGATATTTCGAGCGCCAGTGTTCGCGCTGCCATGGCTTCGATGCTAGAGGCAATGATGAAACCGGCGCGCCCGATCTCACCGGCACATTGCGCCGTGCCAGCAGTGACGCTGGCATCTTCAATATCATCCGCGAAGGCATACCCGGCACCGCTATGCTGCCGGTGGCTGCCGATGTGCCAAATCCAACGGTGTGGCAGCTTGTCGCCTATATCAACTCCCTCCGTTACGACCCGGCCTCGGTGGATTTGGCCGGCAATGCCAGCTCTGGTGCTGACCTGTTTGGCGGCAAGGGCGAGTGCTCCAACTGTCACATGGTAAACGGCCAGGGCGGCCGCCTGGGCCCAGATCTGTCCAGAGTCGGTGAGAACCAGACCCCCGAAGACTTGCTGCAGTCCATGTTGGATCCAGATGCAGCAGTGGCGCCGCGCTGGTGGACTATCCAGGTTGCCGGAAGAGATGGGGAGGTCAGAGAAGGCTTTCGCATGAACGAGGACAGCTTCTCTCTCCGCATCATGGATATTGACGCCAACCTGTGGTCGTTTCAAAAGCGCGATATTGAATCTTATGAGCGCAGTGAGCAGTCCACCATGCCCGGCTATGGCCGGGCACTGTCTGACAACGAGCTGGATGATCTGGTCGCCTACCTGTTTTCCCTGCGCCGCGAGGTATTGCCCCAATGAAAAAAATAACCAGCCCATTCCCTTCTGCGCTCGCTGCTGCCTTACTAGGCGTCAGCTTTTTAGTCTCAGCACCGCTTCAGGCCCAAGAGGATCCCTTCTCTACTGTAATAACGCCCGCCTTCTCTCCCATCACCTGGGAAAGACTGGTGAATGCAGACGACGAGCCCGAGAACTGGTTGATGTACTCCGGCACCTTGGATAGCCAGCGCTACAGCCTGCTGGACCAGATCAACGTGGACAACGTCGACCAGCTGGAAATGAAGTGGGCCTACCAGATCCCGGTCATCGACCGCGCCGAGACGGTGCCGCTGGTGGTGGACGGCATCATGTTTATCACCGAGGCACCCAGCAACGTGGTCGCGGTTGATGCCCGCACCGGACGCCAATACTGGCGCTACGACCACGACATGCCCGATGACCTGCGAATCTGCTGTGGCCGCAACAACCGTGGCGTTGCCATTCTTGGTGAGACTCTGTTCATGTCGACTCTTGATGCTCACCTGGTGGCCATTGATGCCCGAACCGGCAATTTGCTGTGGGATAAAGAAGTGGCGCCCCATGACAGCGGCTACAGCAAAACCGCCGCACCGCTGATCGTAAAAGACAAAGTAGTCACCGGCATCGCCGGAGGCGAGTTCGGCATTCGCGGTTTTATAGATGCCTACGATCCGGAGACCGGTGAGCTGGCGTGGCGCACTTATGTGATACCTGGCCCCGGCGAATTCGGTAACGACACATGGTCCGGCGACTCATGGAAAACCGGCGGTGCCGCTACCTGGATCACCGGCTCCTATGATGAAGAGTTGAACCAGATTTATTGGGGCACTGGGAACCCCGGTCCGGATTGGAACGGGGATGTGCGACTGGGCGATAACCTCTATTCAGATTCTGTGGTCGCGCTCGATGGTGATACTGGCAAAATCGAGTGGCATTTCCAGTTCACGCCCCACGACGTGCATGACTATGACTCGATCCAGATACCCATTCTAGCGGACATCGAGTTTGAGGGACGCGAGCGCAAGGTGATGATGTGGGCCAATCGCAACGGCTTCTATTACACTCTGGATCGCACTGATGGCGAATTCCTGATCGGCAAACCCTATGCTGCCCAGACCTGGGCCCAAGGGCTTGATCCAGTAACCGGTCGACCAATTCGGGTACCCGGTATGGCGCCTACCTATGAGGGCATCATGGTGTCTCCCCCAATCGTCGGCGCGACCAACTGGTATTCGCCGGGTTACAGCCAGGACACCGGTCTGTTCTACGTCACCTCGTTCGACGGTGAGCAGGAGTTCTTCAAACGTGACGAGGATTATGAGGAAGGCGAGCGCTTTACCGGCGGCGGCGGCCGCTATACTCAGCCTATGGATGCCTACCACAGCTCAATCCGCGCCATTAACCCGGAGACCGCTGAGATCGAATGGGAATTCCCGATCATGCCCCGTTCATCTGCCGGCATCACCACTACCGCTGGCGGCATCGTGTTCACCGGCAGTGCCGACGGCTATTTCTTCGCCCTGGATGCGCAGGGCGGAGAGGAGCTGTGGAATATCTCACTGGGGCGTCGCGTGCACGCTGCCCCCATGACGTTTGCCGTTGATGGGCAGCAGTATGTGACTATCGCCTCGGGTAACGTCGTGTACACCTTCGGGCTCAGGAACTAGCTGTTATTTCTAATGCTGTAAGGGGCAGGTTGTGAGACCTGCCCCTTTTTCGGACTGCTCTGCAGGCTTGCAGGTGGGGATAAGAGGAATCAGCAACAAGTTTAGTTTCGAGTTTGGGTGACCCGGAGGGCTAGGCCTCGAGATACGGTTCGATCAGCTGCTCGCTGACACGCCATAATTCCGCAGCTGCCTCATCGGTGGCGAATTCGGAGATCCGGGGTTTGCGCCGATCGAAGAAATAGCTTCCCTCGGCATTCAATACCTCGGCATCGTTGGCACTGGCCAGCCAGATAAAAGTATCTGCCCCCTTCTCAATACTCCACATAAAGGGGTACATCACCAGCCCGATCAGTCTTGCCAGGATACCGCCTTTGCTCCAGATCGGCGTGCGCACCGCACCGGGGTGGAAAGAGCTGGCGATGAGATTGCTGTCGCCGTAGCGCTTATGCACTTCAAGGGCGGTGAGAAGGTTCATCAACTTGCTCCGGCCATAGGCTTTGAGCGTGCTGTAATCCTTTTCCAGGCCAAGATCATTAAAATCCAGCGGGCTGTTCCTGTGCCCGAGCGAACTCGTAAATACGACCCGAGCAGGATCCGCCTCATGGCCCAAAAGGCTTGGCAGGAGCTTCTTCGTCAGCAAAAACCCGCTGAGATGGTTAGTGGCAAAAGTGAGCTCAAAGCCTTCCGCTGTCAGCTTGCGTCCGGCATTCGCACCACCGGCATTGTTGCATAGCACATCAATGCGTGGATAGCGTGCCAGCAGTCGATCAGCCAAGGTCGAGATACTCTTTAAGGAACTGAAGTCTGCAATCTCAAGATGGATGTTCTCGTTGCCCGAGGTCTGTTGGATCTTTTGCTGCGCCGCTCTGCCTCTAGCTTCATTGCGGCAAACCAGGACTACTTCAGCACCATGCTCGGCGAAATTTTCAGCGGCCGCGAATCCAATGCCAGAATTGGCCCCCGTGACAACATAGATTTTATTTTGCTGCTTACCCATAACGCTTCTTCCTATTACCCTTCCGCCTGACACCTCAACCCCTGTTGTGGATGTGGATACCTTCTACCTGACTAGGTAATGGTTCCAGCCTGAGTTATAGTCGCCATCCTAGATGATGGGCTCGGTCAGTACCAACAGGAAAAAATCATGATCATTGTCGTGGGCAGTGTCACAGTTCGCGAGGATGCTTTGGAGCAGGCAATCACATTCAGCCAGAGCCATGTGACGCGTTCCCGTAAAGAACCGGGTTGCATCAGCCATGTCGTCCACATAATCAGTGAAGACAGCATTCGCCTGGTGTTTGTCTAGCACTGGCAGCACATGGCCAGCCTGGAGAAGCATTTCCAGGTTCTTGAGTCAGGAGAATTCATCCAAGCCATGGCAGAACTTGCAGTAGTAGCGCCAGAGCTGGAGATGTACCGGGCGGATGAAATTACCCGGCATTAACGTAAGCAGCAAGCGGAGGAGAACCATATGACAACGGAAGCCATCAGCATCTTCCCGGTACCAGAAATTGACAGTATCGAAGCTGACATTCGCGAGCGAATTCTCGCCGTGCAGGAAAAGACTGGGTTCGTGCCCAATATATTCCT
>Ga0315331_10001562_pt1 | contig 17154 bp, 13 predicted proteins | sample M160m34915metaG_FD_203456 | JGI IMG/M metagenome (GOLD analysis project Ga0315331, IMG submission 203456) | Ammonia-oxidizing marine archaeal communities from Monterey Bay, California, United States - M1 60m 34915 | ecosystem: Environmental > Aquatic > Marine > Intertidal zone | place: USA...
GTAAGAGGCGGAGCTGCGAATCCATCACCACCAGTAGGACCAGCATTAGGTGCTGCAGGTGTTAATATTATGGAATTCTGTAAGCAATTTAATGCTAGAACTCAGGACAAACCTGGTAAAGTTCTTCCAGTAGTTATCTCTGTTTACAAAGATAAATCTTTTGAATTTGTTATTAAAACCCCTCCAGCTGCTGTTCAATTATTGGAAGCTGCAAAAGTGAAAAAAGGTTCTGGGGAGCCAAATATCAAAAAAGTTTCAAAAGTAACTTGGGATCAGGTTAAAACCATAGCTGAAGACAAAATGCAGGATTTAAATGCATTTAATGTTGAATCAGCAATGAAGATGATAGCTGGAACGGCAAGATCAATGGGTATTAAAGTTAAAGGAGGGCAATCTCCAAGCTAATTTAAAATTAAATGGGAAAATTAACTAAAAATAAAAAATCAGTTTCTGATAAATTTGAGCTAAACAAATTATATACAATTGAAGAGGCATCAAATCTTATTAAAGAAATTACTACAACTAAATTCGACGCGTCCGTAGATCTAGCTGTCAGATTAGGAGTTGATCCTAAGAAAGCAAACCAAATGGTTAGAGGAGTTGTTTCTCTACCGCACGGTACGGGTAAAGACATGAAGGTTTTAGCATTAGTAACCCCTGACAAAGAGCAAGAAGCTAAAGATGCTGGAGCAGACTTTGTTGGACTTGATGAGTATCTTGATAAAATCAAATCTGGATGGACTGATGTGGATGTTATTGTTACTATGCCAAGTGTCATGGGTAAATTAGGACCATTAGGTAGAGTTTTAGGCCCTAGAGGTTTAATGCCTAATCCAAAAACTGGAACTGTTACTATGGATATAGCTAAAGCTGTTTCAGAAGTAAAAGCTGGTAAAATTGACTTTAAGGTTGATAAAGCTGGAATAATTCATGCTCCAATTGGAAAAGTTTCATTCTCTCCTGATAAAATATCAGGAAATGCTATTGAATTACTACAGACATTAAACAAGTTAAAGCCAACTACGGCAAAAGGTGTTTACATGAAAAGTATTTTTATGTCAAGTACTATGAGCCCTAGTTTAGCAATTGATCCAAAAATTTAGAATAAAAATGACAAGAGAAGAAAAATCAAAAGCAATTTCTGAATTAACTGAAAAATTAGGTGCAAGTACTAACTTGTATTTAACTGATATTTCTGGTTTAGATGCGCAAGCTACTTCAAATTTGAGACGTGCTTGTTATAAAGCAAACATTAGTTTGTCAATGACAAAAAACACATTTTTGGATAAAGCTATGCAAGCATCAGAAAAAGATTTTGGAGATCTTTCAACAATTTTAAAAGGAAACACATCAATTATGTTTTCTGAAGTTGGAAATGCTCCTGCTAAAGTAATTAAAGCCTTTAGAAAAAAATCTGAAAAACCAGTTTTAAAAGGTGCTTATATAGAAGAAAATATTTATATAGGTGACGACCAATTAGAAGCGTTAGTTAACATTAAATCTAGAGAAGAATTAATAGGTGATATTATAACTCTATTACAATCTCCTGCAAAAAATGTTGTCTCAGCTTTACAATCTGGTGGTGGTAAGTTATCAGGAATACTTCAAACATTATCTAATAAATAATTGTTTGATTTTAAGAAAAATTAAAAATTAAAAATTAAAAATTACAATAAAAAATAGAAAAATGGCAGATTTAAAAGATTTCGCAGAAAAATTAGTGAACTTATCAGTAAAAGACGTTTCAGAATTAGCTGATATTTTAAAAAATGAATATGGTATCGAACCAGCAGCAGCAGCAGTTTCTGTAGCAGGACCAGCAGCCGGAGGCGGTGAAGCTGAAGAAGCTCAGACTGAATTTGATGTTATTCTTAAATCAGCAGGTGCTTCTAAATTAGCAGTTGTTAAGCTTGTTAAGGAATTAACAGGTTTAGGTTTAAAAGATGCTAAAGAACTTGTTGATGGTGCTCCTGGTGCTATCAAAGAAGGTGTAAGTAAAGATGAGGCTGAAGGTCTTAAAAAATCATTAGAAGAAGCTGGAGCTGAAGTTGAGCTTAAGTAAATTCTAATTAATTACAATCATGGTATAGATTTTAAGAATATTCTTAAAATCTATACCTATTTGTGCATATGTGATATATGTGCTTTTTACATTTTATAACTAAATATAGTAGCTAGATGTCAACAAAAATTAACCCAAGATTAAATTTCTCTTCAATTAATAACCAAATTGAATATCCTGATTTCTTAGATATACAAATTAAGTCATTTCAAGATTTTTTTCAATTAGAGACTAAATCTGAAGAAAGAGGAGATGAAGGTCTTTACAAGACTTTTATGGAAAATTTTCCAATAACAGATACAAGAAATCAATTTGTTTTAGAATTTTTAGATTATTTTGTTGATCCGCCTAGATATTCAATTCAAGAATGTATAGAACGTGGACTTACTTACAGTGTTCCATTAAAGGCAAGGTTAAGACTTTATTGTACTGATGAAGAACACGAAGATTTTGAAACTATTGTTCAGGATGTTTATTTAGGAACTATCCCATATATGACACCTAGTGGTACATTTTGTATTAATGGTGCTGAGCGTGTTGTTGTTTCTCAATTACATAGATCTCCAGGTGTTTTCTTTGGTCAATCTTTTCATGCTAATGGAACTAAACTTTATTCTGCTCGTGTGATTCCTTTCAAAGGATCATGGATAGAATTTGCTACTGATATTAATAGTGTAATGTATGCATATATCGATAGAAAAAAGAAATTACCAGTAACTACACTTTTTAGAGCTATTGGTTATGAAAGAGATAAAGATATTCTTGAAATATTTGATTTAGCTGAAGAGGTTAAGGTATCAAAATCAGGTTTAAAAAAGTACCATGGACGTAAATTAGCTGCCAGAGTTTTAAATACTTGGTATGAAGATTTTGTTGACGAAGATACAGGTGAAGTTGTTTCGATTGAAAGAAATGAAATTGTATTAGATAGAGACACTATCATTGATTCTAGTAATGTTGAAGAAATATTGGAATCTGGAGCTAAGACAATTTTATTACACAAGAAAGTTTCAGATCAAGGAGATTATGCTATTATACATAACACTCTTCAAAAAGATCCTACTAATTCTGAAAAAGAGGCTGTTGAACATATTTACAGACAATTAAGAAATGCTGAGCCGCCAGATGAAGAAACAGCTAGAGGTATAATTGATAAATTATTTTTTAGTGATCAAAGATACAGTCTTGGTGAAGTTGGTAGATATAGAATGAATAAGAAACTTGGTCTTAACGTAGACATGAGTAAACAAGTTCTTACTAAAGATGACATAATTACTATTATCAAGTACCTAATCGAGTTGATAAATTCTAAAGCAGAAATTGACGATATTGATCATTTATCTAATAGACGTGTTAGAACTGTTGGAGAGCAATTATCTTCACAATTTGGTGTTGGTTTAGCTAGAATGGCTAGAACTATTCGTGAAAGAATGAATGTTAGAGATAACGAAGTCTTTACTCCAATTGATTTAATTAATGCTAAAACTTTATCATCAGTTATTAATTCATTTTTTGGTACAAACCAGTTATCTCAATTTATGGATCAAACCAATCCTTTAGCTGAAATAACACACAAGAGAAGATTATCAGCCTTAGGGCCTGGTGGATTGTCTAGAGAACGTGCTGGTTTTGAGGTTCGTGATGTTCATTATACTCACTATGGAAGATTATGTCCAATTGAGACTCCTGAGGGACCAAATATTGGATTAATTTCTTCTCTAAGTGTATTTGCTAAAGTTAACAGTATGGGATTCATTGAAACACCTTACAGAAAAGTTTCTAAAGGTGTAGTAGATTTAAAATCTGATCCAATATACCTAAGTGCTGAAGAAGAAGAGAATAAGCTAATTGCACAATCTAATTTGGCAGTTGATAAAAAAGGTAAGATTATTGAGGAAAAAGTAATCGCCAGACAAGAAGGTGATTTTCCTGTTATTGAGTCTAATGAAGTGCATTATACTGATGTAGCTCCAAATCAAATTTCATCAATTTCAGCATCATTAATTCCTTTCTTAGAGCATGATGATGCAAACAGAGCACTTATGGGCTCAAATATGATGAGACAAGCTGTTCCTTTGTTATTACCTCAATCCCCAATTGTAGGTACTGGTTTAGAGAAATCTGTAGCATCGGATTCGAGAGTTTTAATCAATGCAGAAGGTAATGGGGTTGTTTTATATGTTGATGCTGAAAAAATCACTATCAAATATAGTAGAACTAAAGAAGAAGCTTTAGTTAATTTTGATAGCGATGAAAAAACTTATTATTTAACTAAGTTTAGAAAAACAAACCAAGGTACTTCTGTTAATTTAAAATCAATTGTTTCAAAAGGTGATAAAGTTAAGAAAGATCAAGTTTTATGTGAAGGATATGCTACCCAAAAAGGAGAGTTAGCCTTAGGAAGAAACATGAAAGTTGCTTTTATGCCGTGGAAAGGATATAATTTTGAAGATGCAATAGTAATTTCTGAAAAAGTTGTAAGAGATGATGTTTTTACATCTATTCATATTGATGAATATTCACTTGATGTAAGAGACACTAAACTTGGTAATGAAGAATTAACTAACGATATCCCAAATGTTTCAGAAGAAGCTACAAAAGATTTAGATGAAAATGGAATGATTCGTATTGGTGCAGAAATTAAGCCAGGGGACATACTAATTGGTAAAATAACTCCAAAAGGTGAAAGTGACCCAACTCCTGAAGAAAAGTTGTTAAGAGCAATTTTTGGTGATAAGGCTGGAGATGTGAAAGATGCTTCATTAAAAGCCTCTCCGTCACTTAATGGTGTAGTAATAAATAAGAAACTATTTTCAAGAGCTGTTAAAGACAAAAGAAAAAGAGCTCAAGATAAAATCGATATTAAAGAGTTAGAAGATAAATTTGATATCAAGTTTGAAGATTTAAGACAAATTTTAATTGAAAAATTATTCTCTATATTATCTGGTAAAACTGCACAAGGAATTTCGAATGATCTCGGAGAAGATGTTTTTCCAAAAGGAAAAAAATTCACACTTAAAATGTTAAATTCAGTTGATGATTATGCACACTTAACAATGGGCAAATGGACAATGGATGACAAAGCAAATAAGCTTGTTTCAGAACTTATTCATAATTATAAAATCAAAGAAAATGACATGCAAGGTTCACTTCGTAGAGAAAAATTTACAATTTCTGTAGGTGATGAATTACCAGCTGGAATTATTAAGTTGGCCAAAGTTTACATTGCTAAAAAGAGAAAGCTGAAAGTCGGTGATAAAATGGCTGGACGTCATGGAAATAAAGGTATTGTAGCTAGAATCGTAAGGCAAGAAGATATGCCATTTCTAGAAGATGGAACACCTGTTGATATTGTTTTAAATCCGTTAGGAGTACCTTCCAGGATGAACATTGGACAAATATATGAAACTGTTTTAGGTTGGGCCGGTCAAAACTTAGGAAGAAAGTACGCAACACCAATATTTGATGGTGCTACTATAGACCAAATTAATGAATTAACAGACGAAGCTGGTATTCCAAGATTTGGACATACTTATTTATATGATGGTGGTACAGGTGATAGATTTGATCAACCTGCTACAGTAGGAGTTATTTACATGTTGAAATTAGGACATATGGTAGACGACAAAATGCATGCTAGATCTATTGGTCCATACTCTCTAATCACCCAACAACCCCTTGGTGGTAAAGCTCAATTTGGTGGACAAAGATTTGGTGAAATGGAAGTTTGGGCTCTTGAAGCTTATGGAGCGTCTAGTACGCTTCGTGAGATTCTAACTGTTAAATCTGATGATGTTATAGGTAGAGCAAAAACTTATGAAGCTATCGTTAAAGGAGATCCAATGCCTAAACCAGGCTTACCAGAATCTTTTAATGTATTAATGCATGAATTAAAAGGTTTAGGACTAGACATTAGATTAGAAGAATAAATAAAATATTTTATCATTTAGACACCCATTATTATGGCAAGAAAACAAGATAACCCAGTAATTAAGTTTAATAAAATATCAATAGGTTTAGCTTCACCTGAATCAGTTTTATCTGATTCTAGAGGAGAAGTTTTAAAACCTGAAACTATCAATTATAGAACTCACAAGCCGGAAAGAGATGGATTGTTTTGTGAACGAATTTTTGGACCTGTAAAAGATTATGAATGTGCCTGTGGAAAATACAAGAGAATTAGGTATAAAGGAATAGTGTGTGACAGATGTGGAGTTGAAGTTACTGAGAAAAAAGTTAGAAGAGAAAGAGTAGGTCATATAAATCTTATTGTACCTGTTGCACATATATGGTACTTTAGATCTTTACCTAATAAAATTGGTTACTTGTTAGGATTACCATCCAAAAAACTTGACATGATTATTTACTACGAAAGATATGTAGTAATTCAACCAGCAGCTGCAGTAAACGCAGAAGGTGAGTCATTGAAAAAGATGGATTTCTTATCAGAAGAGGAGTATTTAGATATAATGGATGCCCTCCCTCAGGAAAATCAATATTTAGATGACTCAGACCCTGAAAAATTTATTGCTAAAATGGGTGCAGAGTGTTTAATTGAATTGTTATCCAGAATTGATTTAGATGAGTTGTCATTTGAACTCAGAAATAAAGCAAATACTGAGACCTCAAAGCAAAGAAAAACAGAAGCACTTAAAAGATTACAAGTAGTCGAATCTTTTAGAGAGGCTAATCTAAATAGAGAAAATTTACCTGAGTGGATGATAATGAAGGCAATACCTGTCATCCCACCTGAACTAAGACCATTAGTTCCATTAGACGGTGGTAGATTTGCAACCTCTGATTTAAATGATTTGTACAGAAGAGTAATAATTCGAAATAATAGACTAAAAAGATTAGTTGAGATTAAAGCTCCAGAAGTCATTCTAAGAAATGAAAAAAGAATGTTACAAGAATCTGTTGATTCTTTATTTGATAATACTAGAAAATCTTCTGCGGTTAAAACAGATTCAAACAGACCTTTAAAATCACTTTCAGATTCTCTTAAAGGAAAGCAAGGTAGATTCCGTCAAAATTTATTAGGTAAAAGAGTTGATTATTCAGCTAGATCGGTAATTGTTGTTGGTCCAGAATTAAAGTTATACGAGTGTGGAATTCCAAAAAATATGGCTGCTGAACTTTACAAGCCTTTTGTAATTAGAAAATTAATTGAAAGAGGTATTGTAAAAACTGTAAAATCAGCCAAAAAAATTATTGATAAAAAAGAACCAGTTGTTTGGGATATATTAGAAAACGTTTTAAAAGGACATCCAGTTCTTTTAAATCGAGCTCCAACTTTACACAGACTTGGAATTCAAGCATTTCAGCCAAAATTAATTGAAGGTAAAGCTATCCAATTACACCCACTTGTTTGTACAGCTTTTAATGCTGATTTTGATGGTGATCAAATGGCTGTTCATTTGCCTTTAGGCCCTGAAGCGATTCTAGAATCGCAGCTATTAATGCTTGCGTCCCATAACATACTTAATCCTGCAAATGGATCACCTGTTACTGTACCCTCACAGGATATGGTTTTAGGTTTATATTATATGACCAAACTAAAAACATCTACCAAAGATGTTAAAGTTGTTGGAGAAGGCTTAACATTTTACTCACCTGAAGAAGTTATTATAGCTTACAATGAAAAAAGAGTTGACTTAAACGCTTCAATTAAAGTAAAAACTGAAGACTATAACGAAAATTATGAGTTAGTAAATCAAATAATTGAAACTACAGTTGGAAGAGTTCTGTTTAATGAAAAAGTTCCTGCAGTTGCTGGATATATTAACGAGGTATTAACAAAGAAATCTCTGCGTGATATTATTGGAGATATACTAAAGGTTACAAGTGTTCCTGAAACTGCTGCATTTCTTGATGAAATTAAAACATTGGGTTATAAATTCGCATTCCAAGGTGGATTATCATTTAGTTTAGGTGACATTATTATACCACCAGAAAAGCATACTATGATAGCTAAAGCTAATAAAGAAGTTGACGCTATCAAGGCTAACTATAATATGGGATTAATAACTAACAATGAAAGATACAATCAAGTTATTGATATTTGGACTTCTACTAATGCAGAGCTAACTGAGTTATCTATGAAGAGAATTAGAGAAGATCAGCAAGGGTTTAATTCTGTATATATGATGCTTGACTCTGGAGCAAGAGGATCTAAAGAGCAAATTCGTCAATTAACAGGAATGAGAGGATTAATGGCTAAACCAAAAAAATCAAATGCTGGAGGTGGTGAAATTATTGAAAATCCAATTCTTTCTAATTTTAAAGAAGGGTTATCAATTTTAGAATATTTCATATCCACTCACGGGGCAAGAAAAGGTTTAGCAGATACAGCTCTTAAAACAGCCGATGCTGGATACTTAACTAGAAGGTTGGTTGACGTAGCCCAAGATGTAATAGTAAGTTCTGAAGATTGTGGTACTTTAAGAGGTATTTCAGTTACAGCTCTAAAGAAAAATGAAGAAGTTGTTGAGAAATTAAAAGAAAGAATTGTCGGCAGAACTTCATTACATGATGTTATTGATCCAGTTACTGGAGAATTATTAGTTTCAGCTGGAGAACACATTTCTGATCAAATTGCTGCTAATATTGAAAACTCCTCCATTGAATCTGTAGATGTTCGATCTGCATTAACTTGTGAGGCATCAAAAGGTATTTGTACTAAATGTTATGGTAGAAATTTAGCTACAGGAAAGATTGTACAAAGAGGAGAAGCTGTTGGAGTGGTAGCTGCACAATCAATTGGAGAACCTGGAACTCAGCTTACACTAAGAACATTCCACGTAGGTGGTATTGCAGGAAACATTTCTGAAGAAAATAAATTAGTAACTAAATTTGCTGGTAAAGCAGAAATTGAAGACTTCAAAACTGTTTTAGGTAAAGATAATGATGGTAACGAAGTTAATGTTGTTATTTCAAGAACATCTGAATTAAAAGTTGTAGATACCAAGACAGGTCTAGTTTTAAGTACAAATAATATTCCATACGGTTCTTTTGTTTACATTAAAAATGGACAAAAAGTTAAAGCTGATACATTAGTTTGTCAATGGGATCCATACAATGGAGTTATTATTTCTGAGTTTGCTGGAAAAGTAAGTTTTGAAAATATTGAACAAGGTTTAACTTATCAAGTTGAAATTGATGAGCAGACTGGTTTTCAAGAAAAAGTTATTTCAGAATCTAGAAATAAAAAGCTAATTCCAACTTTACATATTAATGATTTAAAAGGTAATGTTATTAGATCTTATAACTTACCAGTTGGAGCACATTTAATGATTGATGATGGTGAAGACATAAATATTGGTAAAGTACTCGTTAAAATTCCAAGAAAATCTGCAAAAGCAGGAGATATTACCGGTGGACTACCTAGAGTTACAGAATTATTTGAAGCTCGTAATCCTTCTAACCCTGCTATTGTTAGCGCAATTGATGGCGTTGTTTCTTTTGGAAAAATTAAAAGAGGTAACCGTGAAATTATTGTGGAATCCAAAAATGGTGTTATTAAAAAATATCTTGTAAAGCTTTCTAATCAAATTCTAGTTCAAGAAAATGATTTTATTAAAGCTGGTATGCCAATGTCGGATGGATCAATAACTCCTAATGACATATTAAACATTAAAGGACCTTCAGCTGTTCAACAATACTTAGTAAATGAAGTTCAAGAAGTTTATCGATTACAAGGTGTAAAAATTAATGATAAACATTTTGAAGTTGTAGTTAGACAAATGATGAGAAAAGTGAGGATTCAGGACTCTGGAGACACTATATTTTTAGAAGATCAATTGGCTCATAAATCAGACTTTATTCAAGAAAATGATGCGATATTTGGTAAAAAAGTAATTGAAGATTCTGGTGAGTCTGAAAACTTGAAAGCTGGACAGATTATTTCAGCTAGAGAGTTGAGAGATGAAAATTCAATCCTTAAAAGAGAAGATAAAAAGTTAGTTATAGCTAGAGATGCAAGTCCGGCAACTGCTACTCCTATTTTACAAGGAATTACAAGAGCTTCATTACAAACAAAATCATTTATTTCTGCAGCCTCTTTCCAAGAGACTACTAAAGTTTTAAATGAATCAGCTGTTAATGGAAGAATTGATAATTTAGAAGGATTAAAAGAGAACGTTATTGTTGGTCATAGAATTCCAGCTGGAACAGGATTACGTAAATATGAAGATATTTTAGTTGGTTCTAAAGAGGAAATTGAACAACTTAATAAAGCTAAAGAAGAAGAATTAAATATTAATTAATTATAATTTTTCATGAGTAATAACGATAACAAATCGAAATCTAATATAAACATTGAAATAGATGAAAAAATAGCAGAAGGAACTTATTCTAACCTTGCTATTATAAATCATTCTGTTTCAGAGTTTGTATTAGATTTTATATGTATAATGCCTGGAACTCCTAAGAATAAGGTTAAGTCAAGAATTATTATCACACCCCAGCATGCTAAACGTTTATCAAAGGCTTTAAATGATAATATAGTTAGATTTGAAAAAAAACACGGAGAAATTAAAGAAAATCAACAGCCACCAAATGTTCAACTTAATTTTGGGCAAACTGGAGAAGCTTAGGTTTTAAAATTCAGATGTGTTGTGAAATTTTATACTTGGATATTTTTCAATAGTCATATTCAACGAAAACACAGAGTCTGCTAAAAACACTAGATTACCATTCTTATCTTTAGCTAAATATCTCTGTTTGATTCTTTTAAATTCAATAAATTCTTCCCCTTTTTTATTTTTACACTCTACCCAACACGCTTTAAATACATTCAGATTTTCATAGCTACATTTTGCTCCATACTCGTGTTCTAACCTATATTGAATAACTTCGTATTGTAGAGCTCCTACGGTACCAATGACTTTTCTTCCATTTAAATCTAATGTAAATAGCTGTGCAACTCCTTCATCCATCAACTGGTTAATACCTTTTGATAGTTGTTTGCTTTTCATCGGATCAGCATTGTTTATGTATCTGAAGTGTTCTGGTGAAAAACTAGGAATTCCTTCGTAAACTAAATTTTCACCTGAAGTTAAAGTATCTCCTATTTTGAAATTTCCTGTATCGTGAAGCCCAACTATATCTCCAGGATATGATATGTCAACAATTTCTTTTTTATCTGCAAAAAATGCATTTGGACTAGAGAATTTTAATTTTTTCGATAATCTCACATGTAAGTAAGGCGTATTTCTTTTAAATTCACCTGAAACAATCTTAATGAACGCTAATCGATCTCTATGCTTTGGGTCCATATTAGCATGAATTTTAAAAACAAAACCTGTAAATTTATCTTCATCGGGTTTTACAATCCTTATTGAACTCTCCTTTGGCTGTGGAATGGGAGCTATATTAATAAAACAACGTAATAAATCTTCCACCCCGAAGTTATTTAACGCAGATCCAAAAAATACTGGTTGAATAGTACTTTTTAAATACTCATTTTTATCAAATTTTGGATATACCATTTCTAGTAATTCTAAATTCTCAATAAATTGATTGTTTAAATCTTTACTTAAACTATTTTTTACTTCATTTCTGTGAATAACCTTTATTTCATTTCCTTTTAACAGAGATACCTTATCATCAAAAATGTTATAAATCCCTGAAAAATCATAACCCATTCCAATCGGAAAACTAAGCGGACATACTTTTAATTTTAATTTTAATTCAATTTCATCTAAAAGATCAAAAGCATCTTTTCCTTCTCTATCTAATTTATTAACAAATACTATAATTGGAATTCTTCTCATTTTGCAAACTTCCACAAGTTTTTCAGTTTGTTCTTCGACTCCTTTAGCAACATCTATTACTACTATTACACTATCTACAGCTGTAAGTGTTCTATAAGTATCTTCAGCAAAATCTTTGTGCCCTGGAGTGTCTAAAATATTTATTTTTATTCCCTCATATTCAAATGCTAATACAGAGGTCGCTACAGAAATACCTCTCTGTCTTTCAATTTCCATAAAATCACTTGTAGCACCTTTTTTTATCTTATTGCTTTTTACTGCTCCAGCTTCTTGAATTGCTCCACCGTAAAGCAATAATTTTTCAGTAAGAGTGGTTTTACCAGCATCTGGGTGAGAAATTATCCCAAAAGTTCTTCTTCTATTAATTTCTTTATTAAAATTCATTGAGATATTTTTTTGCTAATATAAGCTTTATGCAATGATCAGTTTTATCAATTAAAACCTTTTTCATGTATTTACAATACATATTAAATAATTGTTATTATTTTAGCACTTTATGATTGAAGATAATGTAATATTAGTAGATGTTCAAGACAATCAGATTGGTTTGATGCCTAAATTAGAGGCTCATGAAAAGGGGGTTTTACATCGTGCTTTTTCTGTGTTTATTTTTAATAATAGAGGAGAGCTAATGTTACAAAGAAGAGCATTGACCAAATACCATTCTCCGGGTTTATGGACTAATACATGTTGTAGCCACCAACGAGAAGGTGAAACAAATATTTTCTCAGCTAAAAGAAGGTTGAATGAGGAAATGGGATTTGTTACTGAGTTAATTGAAAAAACATCTTTTATTTATAAAGCTAATTTTGATAACGGCTTAACTGAGCATGAGTTAGATCATATTATAGTTGGGAAATATAATCATTCTCCAGTCATTAATTCCTCTGAAGTTGATTCCTGGAAATGGATGAGTATGGAGGATATTAGAAATAATATTAAAGATCAACCCCATAATTACACGGCTTGGTTCAAAATAATTTTTGAAAAATATTATAAATACATAAGTCAATAGTATGAAAGTAAAAGTTTCTAGAAAAGCACATTTTAATTCAGCACACAGATTATATAACAATAATTGGAGCGATGAAAAAAACAACGACACATTTGGTAAATGTAATAATCATAACTATCACGGTCATAATTATGAGCTAATTGTCAGTGTTACTGGCTTAATTGATCCCGAAACGGGTTATGTGATGGATGTATCCATATTAAAAAATATAATTAAGGATCATGTTGAATCTGAGCTAGATCATAAAAATTTGAATCTGGATGTACCTTATTTCAAAAGTGTTATTCCATCTGCTGAAAACATCTCCATTTTTATATACGATATTATCAAATCTCATATCAAAGATGATTTAGAGCTTGAGGTAGTTTTATATGAAACACCTAGAAATTTTGTAACCTATAATGGAAATTAATGGAAAATAAGTTTGAATATATTGAGAAAAAAGTAAAAGAATTAGGATTTCGTATTAATTCAAAGGATTTCAATCGTCCCTGGGGTGGTTTCTTAGTAATTGATGAGAATCAATCGGATAAGTTTATTAAATGTTTTTTCGAAAACTTAGATATGAGTTTAATTACAAAAGGATTTAAACTAAGTCCTAAAATATTAATTGTTAAACCATTATCAAGATTATCTTGGCAATATCATTTTAGAAGATCTGAAATATGGAAAGTTTTTGAAGGAGAAGTAGCAGTTGTAAGATCTGAAAACGATAATGAGCAGCCTAAGAAGGTATTTTCAAAGGGGAGTTTGATAACATTAAAACAAGGTGAAAGACACAGGTTAATAGGTTTAAATGACTTTGGTGTTGTCGCAGAAATATGGCAACATACTGATGTAAATAATCCTTCTGATGAAAATGATATAGTTAGGATTCAAGATGATTATGGTAGATAAATATATTTTATAGATAACTTTTAGTTTATTTATATTCTTAGCCTTATTTTTGCACAAGAAAAATTAACAAATGGCAAATATTAGAAATTTAAAAAAAGATATTAATTACGTTCTAGGAGATATAATTGAAGCTGTTTACAGCTGGGAATACCTAAATCTCGACAAAGACACCAAAAAAAGTGAAAAAATCATTGACGAAGCTATAAAGGTTTTTGATGATTTAATTCTTGAGGTTAACCAAAAAGATGTTGAAAATAAAAAAGCACATTTTAAAAATATTAACGCAAAACTTGAAAAAAATGGTAGAGCATTAATAGAAAAAATTAATAAGCTTTAATACCTTAATTTTCAATTTCTTTTAATAAAACTCCATATTTAGAGTCTTTTATTTCTTTACTTAATAAATTATAGATAGTATCTAAGTATCTTTGATTAGCATCTTTTAAATATTTTCCGGCGATATATGGGGATATTTCACTATCACTATTATTAATTGAAAAATTTATTATAAAATACATTTCTCTTTTTTTAAGATTAATCAATTCTCTATTAATAATGTCTAACTTTTCTTGATTTCCAGAAAATTCAATTTGAGCTTTAATAAAGTTTAAATTTTCTTCTTTAAACCTGTTTAACATAGTGTTAAAATCGTTAAGTTTTTCTTGTTGTTTTGACCCTTCAAAATTAGATTCATAACTAAATCTTTTTAAATTTGTTTTGAAATTTGTAATTCCATTATTTCCAAAAAATTCAACTTCGTCATTATGAATTCCTGATTTTGTTAATTTAAGTTTTAACACTTCAGGTTCATTTAAAAAAGCGGTTAACGTAAACTTTGAGCTGCCATTTAAGTCAATCGAGTCTAATGTCACTTCGACATCTTTTGTCGACTTGGTAAGTATAACAGTCCCTTTTTTTAGACCCTTAATGTCTCCATTTAGTTGAAAATTATTGTTTGGTGAACATGAACTTATTATTATAATAAGTAGTAAAAAATGTTTTTTCATAATTATATATCTAGCCAGTAAGTAAGTTTTAAATTAATTGATCTGCTTTTTATTCTTGGCACGAATAAACTATCATATCTATCTTCTGTATAGTAGTTATCACTATAGACTAAGAATAAATCAGACAAGGGCGCGAACCTCCATTGTAACCTGGTATTTAGACTAAGGTTTTCTCTTTGACTACTATACTGAACTAAAGTTGCCCAATATAAGTTTTTTGTAAATGTGTAATCAATTCTTGGTGCTACTAATAGAATATTGGCATTTGGATAAGGATTTGGCAGGTTAATTTTATCGTAGCTTATCTGTATTGAGCTATTAAACCTAGGTTGGACTCGATAGGATAATCTAAGATCAATAGACTTTATTTTTCCATTAAAAAATTCTCCAAACGATGGAGTTAATGTGTATGAAAAATCTTCTGAGTAAGGAGAACTATAATAAGCTTCAAAATTCGTAAAGTTATATTCACTACCAACTGGTAAAGGTACACCATTAGTTCTTGTAGGGTCAAAATCCCTATAAAGATGGGTAAATCTATTTTTAATAACAGCACCCATTGTTGAACTGTTATTTTGATTTGCACCCCATCGAGCTATAAGAAAACGATCTGAAAGTTCATTATTTAGTTCAGGTCTCCAAATATATACTGGAGTGACTTCCAAGCTATGAGTTTGAATTTTTTTGTTTTTTGGCCAAAATTTGTACTTAAAGTTTGGATTGATTTTTATTATACCAGTTCTTTTTATATATCCTAATTCTGAGTTAAAATTATCTCCTACATATAATCCACTCATTCTAAAACTAATATTTTTGGTGTTATAATTTGTATTTACTCCAACTGAAATATCCTTGTCTTTGTACTCTTCTGTAAAAGATTTATGTATGTAATATTTACCATTCCACTTATTATCTTTAGAAGCTAAATTATAATCAATACCTAAAAGTCTATTATAGTCATTTTCATTTTCGGAAAAATCATAATTTTTAGTTGATTGTTTATTTATAAATATAAAGCTAATATTGGATCGGTTAAATACTTTGTGTTGTAGAGCAATAATAGAATTATTTGTTGCTGCAATTTCGTTTTGAATATCTTCATGAGTTTGCATATTCAATAAACCAATTCTAAAGTTGTTATTCAACTTTCCACTAAGCCTCATTCCAAAATCGATTTTATTTTCGATACTATTACCATTAATATCTTTACCTATTCCTATTCTTCTAGAAAAAAATGGGTTGGCATCTTTTGAGTTTCCAAAACTTGAAAACAAATCACTATTTTCAATAAAAAACTGTCTCTTTTCTGGTAAAGTCACTTCGTATCTTGTAAGATTAGTTACTTGTTGGTCTACTTCAACTTGTGAAAAATCAGGATTTAATGTTAAGTCTAAAGTAAGAGAATTGTCTATAGTTAATTTTACATCTCCACCAAAATTTATGCTTTCTCCGCTAATTGAATTTTCATAGTCCTTGAAACTTAAATTGTTTACGTATGGAATTATAGATTTTTTTGACTTAGATTTTCCTAAGGGCTTTTCAAAAATCATATCTCCCATAAACGCCAAATTAAAAAACTCTTGATTTGTAGGTACTTTATGCCAAGAGTTCCATGCATTATTTTTAGTGTCTCTTTGGTAGCTTCCCACTCTCCATCTGGTTTCTCCTTCTGTATATTTAAATGCCGATAGAGGTATTTTCCACTCTGTTGTATAGTAATTTTGGTATTGTTTAGATTCACATAACCATTTTTTGTCCCAGGTCATATCCCAATCGGATAATTCGTTACCTCCATTAAATAACAACATTTCTCTTTGAACTCCTATATGATTACTTCCAAAAACAAAAGCATTTGTTGCATCATTAAACGTATCAAAAATCATCGTTATATTATCTGAATTTGGAGCAGAAAAATCTCTTCTTAGAGAATTAACTTTCAAATCGGATATATTTGCATTTACTTTAATTCCTATATATAAGAACTGATCATCATTCATTACTTTTATTTCGTTCTTATATTTAGAAGGAGCCCCATTATTAGGAAAGTGTTCATAAAAATCTGAAGCTGTTCTAGCTAAACTCCAATCACTTTCATCTAACTCTCCATCTATTGATATTTCAGAACTTATATATTTTACATGAATCTGTTTTCTATCTTCTTGAGAAAAAGTTAAATTAATTACCAAAAAAAATATTAATTGAATTTTGTTCATTGTTTTGATTTTTGTAAAAGTAAATAATTATATTAATATTTATACACATTTTTCATACCTTAATAACCCATGAGATTTTTTAAATTTTTGCTCTTATTTTCTTTTATTTCCTTTAGTCAGTCTAGTGATAGTTTTATTGACATTAAAGAATATATTCCATCTATTATTATAGATTTAAAATACTCTT
>Ga0315331_10001564_pt1 | contig 17146 bp, 13 predicted proteins | sample M160m34915metaG_FD_203456 | JGI IMG/M metagenome (GOLD analysis project Ga0315331, IMG submission 203456) | Ammonia-oxidizing marine archaeal communities from Monterey Bay, California, United States - M1 60m 34915 | ecosystem: Environmental > Aquatic > Marine > Intertidal zone | place: USA...
AGCTCCGGTATGACTCGCCGCCGCCCGCTGCCCCTCTTCCCGGGCCCCCCCCTTCACGAGCACCAGGGGTTTTCGAGCCGTCAGACGCTCCACCGCGGCGCGGAAGGCGCGTCCATCCCCAACCCCCTCCACGTAGCTCAGCGCGACGTCGGTATCGGGGTCAACGGCGAAATATTCGAGCAGCTCCGGCAGACCCGTCTGCGCAGAGTTGCCGAGGGAAACGGCCTTGCTGATCCCGATCCCGGTCGCGACCGCATAATTGAGATAGGAAGAGACGAGATTCCCACTCTGGCTCGCGACGCCGATCCGGCCCGATGGCGGCATCGGCGCCACGATCTGAGCACACATCGACGCGGGCGTCGAAATCACGCCCTGCCCGTTCGGGCCAATCAACAACATTCCGAGGGAATCCGCCGCCGCCACGAGTTCTCGCTGAAGCGCGCCCCCGGCTTCCCCCGCCTCGCCGTACCCCGCACTCGTGACAAACGCCGCCTTTACCCCCTTGCGAGCACAAGCTTCGAGTAGCGCCACGTTCACTTTATTAGGCGTACACATGAAGACCAGATCCGCGCACCCTTCCGACAGTTCATCCACGGAGGACGAGGTCGCGCGGCCCAGCACCTCTGCGCCGTCGGGCTTCACCCCGAAGATCTTCCCTTCGTATTGGCAGTACAGCAGGTTATGCAGCGTCACGAAGCCGAATTTGCCCGGATGGCCCGCAACCCCCGCCACGATGATCCCCTCAGGATGGAAGAGCGGTCGAAATCGCTCGAGGACCGCCTGGTCCGAAAGGGGCGGCGGGGCCTCGGGGCGCTCGAGGGCGCTGCCCCCCTCCGCGATCTCGACCAGGGCATCGACCGCCACGGGGCAGTCCCCTGACACGATCAGAGGGTTGAGATCCACGCTCATGACCTCGGGGCGCTCGAGGGCGAGTCGTCCCAACCCCTCGAGGATATCCGCCAGGGCCTCACGATCGATCGCCGGCTCTCCTCGATGGGGCCGAGTCAGCAGGTGCGCGGTCGCGAGCCCATCGACCATCGACTCGGCCTCTTCGCGGGTCAGGGGAGCCACTGCGAAGACCGCGTCAGCGACCGCCTCCGCCAGAATGCCGCCCAGCCCGAGCATCACGCAGGGCCCGAATTGAGGATCTCGGACGATCCCGGCGATCAACTCTCGCTGTCCCTGCACGAGTTCAGCGACCAACAGCGCCACCTCGCCATCCTCCGGCCGAGCGCACGAAAGGAGGTCGCGCGCCTCAGATTCGACCGAGGTACGATCGAAGAGTCCGACCCGAACGAGACCGCGCTCGGTCTTATGCGCAATCCCCTCTCCCGCGAGCTTGAGCACGACGGGAAAGCCGATCACACTGGCCGCCTCGGCCGCCTCGGCGGGCGAGTCGACGAGTCGCTCACGCGGGAATCGCACCCCGAAACCGGAGACGACCTCCTTCGAGGCGTGCTCGGAGAGCGTGCGGGCGGTGGAGGGGGGGCTCGAGTTGGGTTGCAGGTCGTTCATTGCGCGAAGAGACTACTCGACTCAAAAGCCCCCGACAAAAGTACCTACAGCTCGCAATTATCTCCGCATCTGTCTGAAATCGCGTATGATTCGTTCACCATGCCGACCCAAACGGAAGCCGGAAATCCGAGCCTTTTCGAGGTCGCGGAGCGACTTTTCGCCGACGGGATCGTCTCCCCGCTGAGCGACGCGATCTTCTTCGACCTCGCCTTCTGGGACAATCGCACCGGCGACGCAATCCAGATCCCCATCGTCGTAGCGTGGCTCGTGCTCGGGGCGCTCTTCTTCACGTTCCGCTTTCAGTTCATCAACGTCCGCGGATTCCGTCACGGGCTCGACTGTGTGCGCGGCCGATATAGCGACGGCAACGACTCTGGTGAAATCAGCCATTTCCAGGCCCTGTCGGCCGCGCTCTCCGCGACCGTCGGGCTCGGCAACATCGCGGGCGTGGCCTTCGCCGTCGGCATCGGAGGCCCCGGCGCCGTCTTCTGGATGATCATGGGCGGGCTGCTCGGCATGAGCTCGAAATTCGCCGAGTGCACCCTCGCCCAGATCTACCGCACGATCGACGAAGACGGCCGCGTGACGGGCGGCCCGATGCTCTACCTGAAGGAAGGCCTCGCCGAGCGTGGCTGGGTGCGGCTGGGCCGCACCCTCTCCGTCGTCTTCTCCGTGATGTGCATCGGCGCAAGCTTCGGTGGCGGCAACATGTTCCAAGCGAACCAGAGCTACGCGATCGTCCAGCAGGAGATCCCGCTGCTCGCGACCCAGCCGGGCATGGTCGGCTTTGGCATCCTGCTCGTCGTCCTGGTCGCGCTCGTGATCATCGGCGGGATCCGGCGGATCGGAGAGGTCGCCTCGATCCTGGTTCCGGGCATGTGCGCGCTCTACATGGTTTGCGGTGTCTTGATCCTCTTCAGCCACGCGAGCGCCATCCCCAGCGCATTCGGCCTGATCTTCGCCGATGCCTTCAGCTTCGAAGCCGGCGTCGGCGGCTTCGTCGGAACGCTCATCCAGGGATTCCGGCGCGCCGCCTTCTCGAACGAGGCCGGCGTCGGTTCCGCCGCGATCGCGCATTCTGCGGCGCGCACCCAGGAGCCGATCCGCGAGGGGCTCGTCGCGCTGCTCGAGCCCTTCATCGACACGGTCCTCGTCTGCACCACGACCGCGCTCGTCATCGTCGTCACCGGCGCCTGGAGCGACCCCAACGCGGGTACGGGCATCACGATGACGGCTTCGGCCTTCGCGACGGTCTTCCCCTGGTTCCCCAAAGTCCTCACCGTCATCGCCGTGCTCTTCGCCTTCAGCACGATGATCTCCTGGAGCTACTACGGAGAGCGCTCCTGGACCCATCTATTCGGCGCGCGCTCGATCCTCGTCTACCAGGTGGCCTTCCTCGCCTTCACCTTCGGCGGAGTCGTCTTCCAAGACGCAGACGTGGTCCTGGATTTCGGCGACCTGATGATCCTGGGCATGGCCTTCCCGAACATCGCAGGCGTCGTCCTGCTCGCTCCCCAGGTCAAGGCCGAGCTCGACCGCTACCTGACCCGGCTCGCGACGGGCGAGTTCACACGAAGCTAGGCAGGCGGGCCGATCAGGGCGAGATCGCGGCGACCGGTGGGACCGCGAGGCCCGACTGGACTCGGACCGTCGCGGGCGGCGAGAACTTGATCCGACCCGACTGCCCGCTGGCCCCACCCAAGGGTCCCACACCCCCCTCCGGAGGGATGCGGGTCGAGAGGCTCGAGGCGGTCTCGGTGCCGTAGAAATAGGCCCCGACGATGGGATAGTCGCCGACGACTTCGGGCGCCTTCAGCGTAAAGACGACCTTCGCGCGGGACCATTCATCGGGGTCCACGCTCGACCTCACCCCCTCGATGTTGACGAAGGTGATATTGCGTCCCGCCCGCTCCGGGCGCCGCTCGACCCATGCGCTCTGAGGGCCTTCTGGACCAATCACTGTCGGCGCCCCCACGACCTGCCACCCCACCGCAGAGGCCGGACGTGCGAAGAACCGATGCGGTCGGTCCACGAGCCCCACCCCAACCACTGGTCCCGCGCCGCCGGTCACGCGCACCGTGGCTCGAAACGTCTCTCCCGGCTCGACCGACGCCGGGAGTTCGAGTTCGATGGTCGAGTTTCGATCGATGCGCACGAGCTGCTCGACCAGTTTCTCTCGGTCCGGACCGGACAAGACCTCGTAGCGGCCAAGACCCGCCCGAATGGTCGCGAGATGTTTATGCACCGCCAGCTCCGATCGTGCGCGCCCCCCGAGCCCAGAGAGATCGAGTTCACTCGTCGACGAATGACACGAGGCGCAATACGGCGCGACGTCCGTCTGCAGGTCGGGCGTCCCGCCGGGGTGGGCCAACCCGTCGGAGGGCAACCCCAAAGCCGCAACAAGCGCGAGCCGGGCTGCTGGCATGCGCAGGCTGCCCAGGATCCCGACGCTCGCGCCCTCAAGGACGCTCATGGCCCTATCGTGCACGATGGCTTTCATTGCGATTCCCACCCTTCTTTGGTCCACACAGCCCCCTGATGCCCCTCCCTCTCGACTTGAAGGCGCCGGTTCTGAGTGACCGTGGACACGGAATCGCGGCGGTTCGGGATACGCAGGCGCGCTAGGGTCTGGCCCGCACTCACCTTGAGGAGAAGAAGATGGAGCTCGGCAAAATTGGAATCTGGGGCTGGCTCGACCATCTCAGTGCGCCCGAAGCCGCCCAATTCGCCCAGCGCGCCGAGGGTTGGGGATACAGCGCCCTCTGGATCCCCGAGGCCGTCGGGCGAGACCCTTTCGCGCTGATCGGCTACCTCGTCGCGCGCACCGAGCGCATGATCTTCGCCACGGGGATCGCCAATATCTACGCCCGAGACCCCATGGGCACGAAAGCCATCTGGAAGACGATCTCCGAGATGGCGCCGAACCGATTCATCCTGGGCCTCGGCGTCTCACACGCCCACCTGGTCGCTGGGCAGCGAGGCCACGAGTACAAGAAACCGGTCTCGACGATGCGGACCTATCTCGAGGCAATGGAAAAGTCGCTCTATATGGGAAAGGCCCCCGAGGTCGATGCCCCGATCGTGATCGGCGCGCTGCGCGACAAGATGCTCGAGCTCTCTGCAAGCGCCGCACAGGGCGCCCACCCCTACAACGTGACGCCTGCGCACACCCAGCACGCCCGCGAGGTGATGGGCCCCGATGCGTTGCTCTGTCCCGAGCACATGGTGCTCCACGAGACCGACGCGACCAAGGCACGAGCAATCGCTCGTGCCAACCTGAAGATGTATATCGGGCTCCCGAACTATCAGAACAACTTGAAGCAATTCGGCTTCGCCGACGCAGACTTCGAAGACGGCGGGTCCGACGCCCTGGTCGACGCCCTCGTTTGCTGGGGCACGCCCGACCGAATCGCCGCCCACATGCAGGAACACCTCGACGCGGGCGCCAACCAGGTCTGCATCCAGTCCTTCCGCGCAGACGGACAACCGGGCGCGGACGAAGACCTGCTCCAGGAACTCGCGAGGCTCTTGGCCGGCTGAAGACCCATCCGGGAACCCAGCCCCATCCGGGACCCAAGCCCTTCCCGCGGAGACACCAACATGCCCGACCTCTTCTCCCCCACCCGCCTGGGGCGACTCACGCTCCGAAACCGCGTCGTCATGGCACCGATGACGCGATCTCGCGCGGGAGACCAGGACGAGCCCAGCGACCACATGGTGGACTATTACCGCCAGCGCGCGAGCGCCGGGCTGATCGTGAGCGAGGGCATCTACCCTAACGCGGACGGCAAAGGCTATTGCCGCACCCCCGGCCTGGTGACGCCCGCGCAGGTCGAGGGTTGGCGCAGAGTGACCGACGCAGTCCACGCCGAAGGCGGGACGATCGTCGCCCAGATCATGCATTGCGGGCGCATCGCGCACATCGATAACAAAGCCGCGGACGCCGAAACGGTCGCGCCCTCCGCCGTGCAGGCCCGCGGCAAGATGTTCACGGACACCGCAGGCATGCAGCCCCTGTCGGAGCCTCGTGCTCTCCACCTGGAGGAAATTCCCGGAGTCATCGCCGACTACGCCCGAGCGACGGAGCTCGCCTACGACGCCGGCTTCGACGGTGTCGAGTCCCATCACGCAAGCGGCTACCTCCCCGCTCAATTCCTCTCGACCGGGACCAATCAACGAACGGATGAATACGGTGGATCCCTTGAGAACCGGCTCCGCTTTGCGGTCGAGGTCCTCGAAGCCATGGCTGGGATCGACGGTCCGGATCGCGTCGGTTTCCGGATCTGCCCGGGCAACCCCTTCAACGACCTCTCCGACGACGACCCCGAGGAGACCTTCGTCGCCTTCCTCAGCGCCGTGCGCGACATGGGGCTCGCTTATTGCCACGTCATCCGTCTGAACAGCATCCCCAACGCAATCGACCTGGACAATGTCGCGCTGGCCCGACGTGCCTATGGCCAGCCGCTGATCGTGAACGACAGCTATGACCTCGCCGAAGCCCGCTCCGTCGTCGAGACCGGCGACGCGGCCGCCGTCGCCTTCGCCCGGGCCTTCATCGGCAACCCCGATCTGGTCGCGCGCTTCGAGCGGGGCGCCGAGCTCTCCCGCTTCAACCCGAAGGCGCTCTATTCGGAGGGCCCCGAGGGCTACAGCGACTACCCCGTCCTCGGCTAGGCGGCCGCCCCTTCAGCCGGGCATCGCCTCGAGTTCCAAGCCGCGTGTCTCCGGTACGCGGCGACGGACGAAGCCCCACGAGCCGAAGGCGCAGAGCGCATAGAGACCGTAGGTGAAGCCCAGCCCGAAGCTCCCCAACAGGACGGGAAAGCTCACCGTGATCGCGAAGTTCGCCAGCCACTGAGCGAGGCCCGTCACCGCCAGGGCGGCACCTCGGATCCGGTTCGGGAACATCTCTCCGAGCATGACCCACATCACCGGTCCCCAGGATAGGTTGAAGAAGAACACGTAGACGTTCGCTGCCACCAGCGCGACCCTGCCCTGACCGTCCGAGAGGACGAGCCGACCCTCTTCCCCACTCGTCGCGAGGCCAAAGATGGCGGCCATCGTCGTCAAGGATAGGGCCATGCCAGCCGACCCGATCCCGAGGAGCCGCACCCGTCCCACACGGTCGATGGAGGCCATCGCGATCAGGCACGCCACGACGCTGACCGCGCCATTGATCACGTTCGTCAGCAGCGCGTCACTCTCCGAGAAGCCCACTGATTGCCAGAGGACTGCGCCGTAGTAGAAGACGACGTTGATGCCCACGAGTTGCTGCAGGACCGCCAGCCCGATCCCCACCAGAACGATGGGCCTCAGCCTACCCCGCGACCCCACCCTCAGATCCGCCATCCGAGGCGCACGCACGGTGCCGACGGAACGTTCGATTTCGTCGCGCTTGAGACTGGCCTCGGCCTCACCGAAAAGTCGCGCGAGCACGGCACCGGCCTGTCTGGACTCCCCCACCAGCACGAGGAAACGCGGGCTCTCCGGGATCGCCAGCAGCGCCAGGCCGAAGACGGTCGCCGGCAACACCTCGACCCAGAACATCCAGCGCCAGGCCGCGATGCCCCACCACAGGGACTCGACCGAGGACCCCGCCCACCCGGCCAGTGCGTAATTACTCAGGAAGGCCACGAAGAGGCCCGTGATGATCGCGACCTGCTGGACGCTGCTGAGCGCCCCCCTGCGCGCGGCCGGAGCGACCTCGCTGATATAGGCCGGAGCGAGGACACTCGCGGCGCCGACCGCCAGGCCGCCCAGAACACGGAAGGCCACGAAGACAGCCGCCGTGTTGGCCGCACCGGAGCCCAGCGCACTGACGATGAACCCGAGCGCGGCGCCGCGCAACAAGCCCCGGCGACCCAAGCGGTCCGCCAGGCGTCCCGCAAAAAACGCCCCCGCTGCGCAACCCAGTAGCATCGAGGCCACGTTGAAACCCGTCCCGAGCCCGCCCGAACCCAATGCGGCTTCGAGCCCCTCCAGCGTCCCGTTGATCACACCCGAGTCGAAACCAAAGAGAAAACCACCGAGCGCCGCGATACAAGCCAGCAGCGTCGCATACCCGCCCGACGCCGCCGTGGCTTCTTCGGCGCTCCCCGCCTCCTTTCTCACGACTCGGGCAGGGCACAACCGGAAGACGGCGCCGACCGCACCCAGGCGATCGCTTCCTCCAGGAAGGTCACGTGTGCGGGCTCCGCGTAGGCCTCGGGCTGGTGGCCAAGGGCCGAATAGATCGCTCGTCCCCGGCCAATGCAATGGGCCCAGATGATCGGGTGATCCGCACCCATGCGCAGATCGCGGTCGATGATCGCGATCTTCATGCGCGGCTGATAAGTCGACTCGTCGAGCGTCGCCAGAACCTGGACCTCGGGTCCACGCGGGCTCTCCTCGAAGGAATACCACTCGTCGACCCGCTCCCAGCTGGAGTCGAGGTGGCGCATCGCGGGGTGATCGCCCGCCTCCACGTCGATCGTCGCGGTCTGGAATTGCGGCCCCATCGGGTGCCCGATGAATTGGGCTCTCACCAATGTCCCGGGATGCGCGTCCCACTCGTAGCTCGGGTCACCCCCCGTCCCGTGCACACCGAGGAATCCGCCTCCCGCGCGGATCCAATCGAGCAGCGCAGCGCGCTGTTCGTCGGAGAGGACGTCCCCACTCACGTTGAACCAGACGATGGCATCGAAGCGCGCCAGGGCTTCAGGCGTGTGGACCGCGCCGTTCTCCGTCGCAAACAGGCTCCAGCCCCGTCGATCCGCCATCGCCTGAAAGGCGGGTAACCCCGCCTCGATCGCCTCGCCGTGTCGGAACCCGTTCGTCTTGCTGAACACCAGCACGGCCGGCCCCTCGAGATCGCTTGGCAGCGCCGGCGGGATCTCGTCGTGATCCGAGGACGGGAAGAAGACCCGCAGCGAGTCGCACCCCGCGGAGCCAAAGGCGAGCAGCAGGAGCAGAACGAGCATGGCGATTCGCATGGATCTAGACCTCTTCCCATCTTCGCGTTCGACTCGAACGTTCGATCGCGTCGAGGACCCGCTGATTGCGCAGCCCATCCTCGAAATTCGGTTGTGGCAGCTCGCCCGAGTCGATCGCCCGCAGTAGGTCGAAGACCGTGTGCGTGAACGTGTGCTCGTAGCCGAGCATATGGCCGGGGGGCCACCACGCTTCGACATGGGGGTGGCTCTCGTCGGTCGCGAGGATCGTACGGAACCCCGAGTCGGGGCCCGACTCGCTGTAGACCTCGAGCTCGTTCATCCGCTCGAGATCGAAGGCCAGGCTGCCTCGGCTGCCGTTGATCTCGAAGCGGTTGAAATTCTTGCGCCCCGGGCAGAATCGCGAACCCTCGATCGAGCCGATGGCGCCGTTCTCGAAGCGCACGAGCGAGAGCGCCGCGTCGTCCACATCGACCACGCCTCGGCCACTCCCATCCTCCAACGGCCGCTCGTCCACGAAGGTCTCGAGCAGCCCCGACACCTCGGCGATCTCCCCCACCAGATGGCGCGCGAGGTCCAGCGAGTGGGAGGCGATGTCTCCGAGCGCCCCGCTCCCCGCGCGACTCTTCTCGAGCCGCCAGACGCGAGGGGACTCGGGGTCGACGATCCAATCCTGCAGGTAGACCCCCCGGTAATGCCGCACGTCTCCGATCTCCCCCGCCTCGATCATGCGCTTCGCGAGCGCGACCGCCGGGGCCCTCCGATAGTTGTGGCAGATCATGTGGAGCACGCCGGCACGCTCGACTGCCGCCAGCATGGCCTCGGCCTCCGCAACGGTATTGCCGAGCGGCTTCTCACAGAACACGACCTTCCCCGCCTCTGCCGCCGCGATCGCGATCTCCGCATGCGAGTCGCCGGGCGTACAGATGTCGACGACGTCGATATCGTCCCGAGCCACGACCTCCCGCCAGGCGGTCGAACTCTCCTGCCAGCCGAGTTTCTCGGCGGCCGCAGCGGCCCCTTCGGCGGATCGGCCACAAACGACCTTCATCACGGGATCGAGGGGGCTCTCGAAGAAGGGACGGATCTGACGCCAGGCGTTGCTATGCGCCCGTCCCATGAACTGGTAACCGATCATCGCGACGTTCACGCGGGTCATGAGCGAAACTCTCCTCGAAGACCGGCCTAGGACCGATACGCCTCTCGGCCCACCCCCTGGACCGGGATGCCCTGGGCCGGCAGGACTTCGTGCTGCAGCGCGTACATCGCGGCCGCCGCCTGGTCGATGCGGCGGGTGAATTCGACCGAGCCCTTCAAGATCGGCGCGAGCTTGGCTTTGTCCTGTACCCGCGCAGGCCCGTACTCGTGCTCCACGATCAGCGGCGCACGAGAGAAGTCGATCTCGAGCAACTCACGTGCCGCCAGCTGATGATCGAGCCAATCCACGCTGCGGTTCGTCAGATAGGCGAGCGGGTCGTGACGGGCCGTCCCCGGCAGCTCGTGCTCACAGATCGTCGTCTGTTTCTTCCAGGCATTCCCGAGGTCGGCGGGATCGGCGGACGGCACCCCACCCACCGTGTCGCCCCGTCCCAGGGTCTGCCCACCGAAGCCCCAGCCCGCGAGTCCCTTCGGATCGATCACCTGACCCTTGACGTGGAACCCATCGATCAGGAAGGGATAGCCCTCGTCTTTCAGGTACTGAAAGATCGAACGGGTGTCCTGCCCCATCAGAATCGCATGAGAGGGGTCGTAGTGGACGCGGAGCTGATCGCCGACCCCGTGGCGCTCGCAGATGCGGTGCAGGGCGATCCACGCCGCGGGCGTATACGCAATATTGTTATGGAAGGCGTCGTCGACGGTCCAGCCCGGCATCGGACATTGTTCGATCCGATAGGTCAGGCCCCGGGCCTTTGCCTCTGCCAACAGCGGGACGAAGCTCTCCTCGAAATCCGTGAGGTTTGCCTCGAGGGACCGACCCGTGTGCTTACCGACGAAGCCACAAACCGCGGGCACGCCGAGCATCACGGCCGCATCGAAGACCTTCACCATGAAATCGGCCTTCTTACGCCGCAGGCCGGGATCGGCGTGCAACATATTGTCGAAGAAGGCCAGGTCGGCAAGCTCCACACCGGTCTGCTTGACCGCGGTGAGGATCCGGTCCGCTCGCGGGCGGTCCAGCGGCGCACGCAGGTCGAGCGTATTCGCGACCGGGTCCAACATGGCCTCCGGTGGGATATCCGACTCGTCGGGGTGGAGCGCAGCGCTCAGCTGAATCGAGTCCGCGCCGACCTCGGCCGCGAAGGCGAGCCACTCCTCGACGGCGAGGTCGGGATCTGCATCACGAAGCGCACGCGGTGTCAATTCCTGCAGCGCCGCCGTCAAGACACCGACCTGCATGAAACGGGGCTCGAAGTCCGGGGTCGCCATATCAGGATCCTCGTTGGGTACGCTCGCCGACGAGTCATATTGGACGATCCCGGATCGAATTGCGAGCCAGCTGCGTGATAGGATCGAAGCCCCGAACTCATCACCAGGACGGCCCGGAATGGACGCGACCGGCATCGACGCAGACGAGTACCGCCTGGACTCCGCACAGTGCGAGACGTTCCAGCGGCGCGGATACCTGATCCTCCGGAACTTCCTGACCGAGGCCGAGCTAGCTCCGATCGAGGCCCTCTTCGAACACTTCAAGGCGGGCCGTGTCGCGAATATGGGACGCGACCTCTGCGACATGAGCGGGCCCTACGAGCGACCCTTCGCCGACTTCGAGATCGTCAACTGTGTCGTCCCCCGACGTTACGACCCGCGCCTCGTGGGAAACCTCTTCGAGCGCCGCGCCCAGAGCGTGGCCCGCCAGCTGATCGGCCCAGACGCCACGCTCGACTACGACCAGCACCTCTCGAAGAAGCCAGGCTGCGAGCGGGCCGCCTTCGCCTGGCACCAGGACCTGGGCTACTGGCCGGCGGGAACGCCGGATACCCAGACGACGACCTGTTCGCTCGCCCTCGACGACGCGACGCTCGAAAACGGATGCCTGCAGGTCGTACCCGAGTCCCATCTGGAGCAAGAGATCCGCCCCCATCGCCCTACCCTCACGAGCGAATCCGGGCCACGCGACGCAACCCATGCGCTCTCGGTCGAACTCCGCCCCGAGGACGTCCCCCTGCCGCTCCCCGTCCGACGCGGTGACATCACCGTGCACAACGAGCGGATCCTCCACGGCTCCAGCGGCAATCCGAGCCACCGCTGGCGCCGCACGTACGTCCTCGCCCATCGCTCACGTGCGACCGTCGACTATGAGCGATCGATCGGCTTCACCCACTCCCACAACGACCAGGTCCAGTGGCGGACCCACCTCGAGGCCCTCGAGTCTTGAGCGGAGGACCGCGCCCGTGATCCTGCAAGCCGGCCGCGCCCTCGCCCGCCTCGACCCGCGCTGGGGCGCCCGTCTGGCCCAACTCTCGATCGCCGGGCTCGACGTCCTGGTCCCGACCGCGGAGAGCCCGCTCCATTGGGGTTGCTACACGATGGCCCCTTGGGCCGGCCGGGTCCGTCGTGGCCGCTTCGAGCATGGCGGAGCCCGCCATCAGCTCCCCTTGCGCCTACCGCCCCACGCAATCCATGGCACGACACTGGACCGTGAGTGGAGGATCGAAGAGGAAAGCGACACCGATCGCAGCGCGACGCTCGCAACCGACCCGGACGGCGACCACGCTCGCTACGGCGTCGAGCTCGGAGCCGATTGGCCCTGGCCCGGCTATGCCCGCCAGAGGATCTCCCTCTACGCAGACCGTCTCGAGTGGGTCCTCGAGGTCGGGACGCACGGGACCCCCTTTCCCGCTTCACTCGGCTGGCATCCGTGGTTTCAGCGCAAACTCGCTCGGGGAGCGACGCTCGAGATCGACCTCGAGGCCGAATCCGTCTACGTGACCGACGACGAGGGCATCCCGACGGGTGCGCTGGCGGCGCCGGGCCAGGGGCCCTTCGACGATTGTTTCGCGGGCGTGCGGAGGCCTCCTCGGTTGCACTGGCCGGGCGCCCTCTCCATCGAGCTCCGCTCGGACTGTGACCACTGGGTCGTCTACGACGAGCCCGCTCACGCAGCCTGTGTCGAGCCCCTGAGCGGCCCACCGGACGCGCTCAATCTCGCGCCAAGAACCGTGGAGCCGGGTCGGCCCCTGACTCGCCGCTTCGCGCTCCACTGGACCGTCCTCGGCGAAGAGGCTCCCGCCTAACCAGCGTGCCGCCCCGGGACCCAACCTCCGGCCCCGAGCGTTTCGGCCGCGAAGGCGCTCGGCCCCGACTCCAGCTCCGTCGCCATCGTGTCGTTCCAGCGGTTCAACCAGCCGAAGAGCGAGATCACGGCGACGATATCCACGATCGAGCGCTCGTCGAAATGTTCGCGCAAGGCCTCGAACTGGGCGTCGGTCGTGCGGTTGGGAACACAGGCCGCGTCTCTTGCGACCCGCAGCACCGCCCGCTCCCCCTCGTCAAAGAGCGCGCTCGTCTCGAACTCGAAGGCCGCCGCGATCTTGCTCGCCTCCACGCCCATCTTCTCTGCACCGTGGGACGTATGTGCCTGACAGTACCGGCAGCCCGCGGATTGACTCGCCACGAGCGCCACCAGCTGCCGGAGGCCCGGTTCGATCGAGCACGACGAGAGCACGGCACCCGAGAGCGCAGCAAAGCCACGAAGTAGCTCGGGGGACCGTCCCATCGTCAACATGCTATTGGGCACGAAGCCCACCGCCTGCTCGATCTGCTCGAAGGCGGGCTCGAATTCCGCCATGGCGGAGCGATCGAGGGGTTCGATTCTGGGCATTTCGTTCTCCCCGACGAGTCGGCGCTCAGGCCATGAACTCGCCGCCGTTGCAGTTCAGGTTCGCGCCCGTCACGACCGCAGAGAGGTCCGATGCGAAGAAGAGCGCCGCGTTCGCACAATCCGCGTCGTCCGGGATCACGCCGATCGGGATATCCTTCGTGATGTCCGCGATCACCTCTTCCACGCTCTGCCCCGTTTGCTTGGCCTGCCCCTTCACGAATCCCTCGACCGGCGGCCCCCACATCCAACCCATCGCAACCGAATTGACCCGAATACCATGGGGCCCGAGCTCTTTGGCCAGCATTCGCGTCGCGACGGTGAGCGCTCCCTTCGAAGACGCATAGGCCGCCTGCATCGGCAGCGGCTTGCGTTCGACCAGGGTGTTGATGTTCACGATGGCGCCCTTGCCCTGCTTCTTCATGACGGGCACCACGAGCTGCGTCAGCCCGAGCGAGCCGAAGAGGTTCACCTCCATCGTCGCCCGCCAGTCGTCGAGGTTCGCGTCTTCGAAGGTGCAGAAGGTACCGCCGCTATAGGCGCTATTGACGAGCGCATCGATCCGCCCGAATCGCTCGACCGTTCGGTCGACGAGGTTCTGGCACTGGTCGGTCTGCGTGATGTCAGTCGCGACGACGAGCGTCTCGGCGCCCGTCTTCTGGACCTCCGCGTCGACCTTGTCGAGAAACTCCTGGGTCCGCGCCGCCAAGACGACCTTGGCGCCTTCGCGGCCGGCGTTGATGGCGAGTTCCTGACCCAGGCCGGGGCCGATCCCGGATACGATGACGACCTTGTCCTCGAGAATCATGATTTCCTTCCTCATTTGGCGTTTTCACGGTCGATGACGGGCGGCGCTGTACGACACGCTCCCATCGTCGGACCGGCTGCGTCGATGGGACTGCCCGAGCTTCGCGCAGTTCGCGGGGCGCGTCGACGTAGGGATCAGTCGCTCGCGGCAAAACCCGATCAGTCGGGACCGATCTCCCGAAATCGGTGGCGCTGCTCCGCGGTGCCCAACATCACCAGCTCCCCCCCCGCCTCCAGGGTCGTATCGGGACCCGGATTGGCCACGAGCGCGCCCTCCTCGCGGATTCCGATCACATTCAGCCCCGTCAGACTGCCGATCTCGCTCGCCGCCAGGGTCTTGCCGAAGAGGCGCTCCGGAATTGGCTCCACAAAGAGTTCCGTACCCTCTCCGACGACGACCAACTCGCGCTCCAGGATGATCGAAACGAGCGTTTGGACCGCAAGCGAGGCGCGGGAGAGCGCGAAGTCCGCACCCGCACGGTGAATCGCCTCGAGGTTCCAGTCGTGGCTGATGCGACTGACGATATGCGCATCCGCCGAGAGCCCGCGGCTGTAGACCGAGAGGAAAATATTGGTCGCGTCGTCGTTTGTCGTCAGCACGACCGAAGGCGCTTCTTCGATCCCGGCCGCCTTCACCGTCTGCAGATGGGCGGCATCCCCGATCACCACTCTGTCCGCGAGCTTCGAAAGGTCCGCCTGGAGCCCCGGGTCATGGTCGAGGATCGTGACGCGCGCGCCTCGGTCCCGCAGCGCGCGACTCACGGCACGCCCGACGGTCCCACCCCCGATCACGAGCACGGGGCTGTCCGTTGCCTGGTAGATCACGAAGAGTGCGTCGAGATCCGTCACCTGCTCTTCGGTCCCGACCACGACAGGCACACTGTGCTCGGAGAGGACGGTCTCCGGACCCGCCGGTTCCAGACGTCCCCGCTCCCAGACGCCCACCACGTTCAGGCCTGTCAGGCGCCGCAGATTCGTGTCCCGGATCGTTCGTCCCACGAGGGAGGTCCCGTGGATGGGGAACTCGGCGATGATCAGGTCTTCGAAGCGGCCGATCCGGTGCGCGGTCTGCATGCCTGCGGTCACGCGACTCGCGAGCTGCTCACCGAGCCGCTGTTTCAGGGGAATCACGCGGCTCGCGCCCGCCAGCTCCAATACGTCGATCGAGTCCACGTGCTCCGCGAAGGCGACGATCGGCACGTCGGGACAGATCTGCCGGACGGTGACGGCGATATTCGTATTCTCCGTGTCCGATAGGTTCGCGATCACCATCTTCGCCGCTTCGATGCGGACCCCGTCATAGGTCTCGCGCACATCCCGCCGCCCGGTCACGACCTTGAACCCGTCGGAGTGGTAGGACGCCGCCTGTGCGGGGTCAGGCTCGAGGATCGCATAGGGAATGCCGAGCGCGTCCAGACGCTCCGCCAACCCCTCGGCGATCACGTCGTAGCCGCAGATGATCACATGCCCCTCGATCTCCTCGGAGAGCTCGCGCGGGGCACGCATTCGGATCTGGGCCTCGAGCCAGGGGGCGTAGAAAAAGCGGATGAAGGTGAAAGGCGCCACGATCAGCAACATCACGATGCCGTAGAGCAGAACGATGATGCTGAAGACCCGCCCGATGTCGCTCTGGAACGTGATGTCCCCGAAGCCCAACGTGCTCATCACCGTCAGCGTCCAGTAGAGCCCGGTGACCCAGGAATGGTCCTGGCCCTCATAGACCATGATCGTGTGAAAGATCACGGAGAAGATCACGATGGTGGCGAGGAGCACCAACGAGAAGCGCAACAACGCGGAGAGGTTGCGACGCCCCTCCCCATCGTCGAAGGCGTAGGCGAGCTGCGAGGGCAGGAACTTCAAGCGTCGATCCGCCGATACTTGATCCGCTGGGGCGTATCGGCATCCGCGCCGAGACGCCGACGCCGGTCGGCCTCGTAATCCTCGTAGTTGCCCTCGAACCACTCGACGTGGGAATCGCCCTCGAAGGCCAGGATGTGGGTCGCGATGCGGTCGAGGAACCAGCGGTCATGGGAGATCACGACCGCGCAGCCCGGGAAGTCGATGAGGGCGTCCTCGAGCGCCCGCAGCGTATCGACGTCGAGATCGTTCGTCGGCTCATCCAGGAGCAGCACGTTGCCTCCGGTGCGCAGCAGCAGGGCGAGGTTGACGCGGTTGCGTTCGCCACCGGAGAGAGAGCCCACGAGCTTCTGCTGATCCGTCCCCTTGAAATTGAACGAGGAGACCCAGGCACGTGACGGCACCTCCCGGCTCCCGATCATGATCTTCTCGTCGCCGCCCGAGATCACCTCCCAGACGGTCTTGTCCGGAGCGAGGTCTCTGCGCTCTTGATCGACGTAGGAGAGATGAACGGTCTCACCGAGCCGGAGCTCTCCAGAATCGGCCTTCTCTTCTCCGGAGATGACCTTGAAGAGCGTCGTCTTACCGGCGCCGTTCGCGCCGATGATCCCGACGATCCCACCCGGTGGAAGTCGGAAGGAAAGATCCTCGAAGAGCAGCTTGTCGCCGAAGGCCTTCTGGAGGGCCTCCGCATCGACCACGACATCACCGAGCCGCACGGGCACCGGGATCGCAATCTCCACCTTCTCCGGGGCGCGTTCGCCGCCCTGCTTGACCAACTCTTCGTAGGCGTTGATCCGGGCCTTGCCCTTGGCTTGACGCGCGCGCGGGCTCATCTTGATCCAATCGAGTTCGCGCGAGAGGGTCCGCGCCCGGGCGCCGGCCTGCTTTTCCTCGATCTCGAAGCGCTTGTTCTTCTGTTCGAGCCAGGAGGAGTAGTTGCCCTCCCACGGAATACCGCTGCCCCGATCGAGTTCGAGGATCCAGCCCGCGACATTGTCGAGGAAATAGCGATCATGGGTGATCGCAACGACGGTCCCCGGGTACTCCTGCAGGAAGCGTTCGAGCCACGCCACACTCTCCGCGTCGAGATGGTTCGTCGGCTCGTCGAGCAGCAGCATGTCGGGCTTCGACAGCAAGAGGCGACACAGCGCCACCCGCCTCTTCTCACCGCCGGAGAGCGTGACCACATCCGTATCGCCCGGCGGACAGCGCAGCG
>Ga0315331_10001565_pt1 | contig 17144 bp, 11 predicted proteins | sample M160m34915metaG_FD_203456 | JGI IMG/M metagenome (GOLD analysis project Ga0315331, IMG submission 203456) | Ammonia-oxidizing marine archaeal communities from Monterey Bay, California, United States - M1 60m 34915 | ecosystem: Environmental > Aquatic > Marine > Intertidal zone | place: USA...
CGAGGCACTGAAAGCACGCGGCTACGCAACGGGGATTTTCGGCAAGTGGCACCTTGGGAAAAAGCCATCGACACCGCTCAAGCATGGGTTTGATATCCATGTGCCTAATGTCCCCTCCAACTGGCGCACGTTCTATGGGCCGTTTGGGATGAAGAACCTCGCCAGTAAGAAGGGGGATTACCTGACCGACCGGCTTACCGATCAGGCTATTGAATGGATCGGCCAGAAGAAAGACAAGCCGTTCTTTCTCTACATGTCTCATTTCGCTGTACATGATCCGATTCAGGGCCGACAGGACCTGGTGGCTAAGTATTCGAAAAAGCTTGCCAAATCAGGCAAGAAGAATACTCCCGATTTTATCCTGGAGGGCAATCCGGACAGTCCGGACAATCCTTCGCCGGAAGAACTTGCCCGGTTGATCAAGACACCGGAATTTGCGCAGCACAAGGCGCTTCCCCGAGGCACCATTAAGATCAGGCAGAAACAGGACAATGTCCAATTCGCCGGGATGGTGGAAGGTGTGGACGAGAGCCTGGGCCGAATCGTCAAGAAGGTCAAGGAACTGGGTATTGAAGATAATACGATTATCATCTTCTTCTCCGATAACGGCGGCATGTCCGCCATGAACGTCGGTAACCCGAAAAGGGTCATCCCCGAGGAGAAGATCGATGCGGCTTACTCGACATCGAACCTGCCGCTAAGGGGCGCGAAGGGATGGCTCTATGAAGGTGGTATCCGGGTGCCGATGATTGTGAAGTGGCCCACCAAGGGGCAGGCGGGAACCGTCTGTTCGACACCGGTCAGCAGCATCGACTTGTTTCCCACCATCATGGAAATGTTGGGCCTGGGAGACCATGTTGGAGAGGACAAGGAGGGCGTCAGCCTGACATCACTGGTCAAAGGTGGGAAGGAACTGGATCGAGAGGCAATTTACTGGCACTTTCCCCACTACAGTAATCATGGGATGCATTCACCCGGTGGTGCCATTCGGGCCGGGGACTACAAGTTGCTCGAATATTTTGAAAACAACACGGTGCAGCTCTTTAACCTGAAGGAAGATATTGGAGAACAGCGAGATTTGGCGGCGTCGGAGCCGGCCAAGGCCGCTGAACTACGTGACATGCTACACGCCTGGCGAGAAAAGGTGGGAGCACGCATGCAGCAGCCCAATCCGGATTACCAGTCGCCTGCCAGGTAGGCGTGGCTAACGTGCTTGTATTGTGCAGAACTAACCGTCAAAATTGGTGGTCAGACAAGTCGTCCCCACCTTTGCCGGAGATCTCGCCATGCACCGCTCCTGGAGCTTCATTTCTCTACTGCTAATCTTTGCCGCCGGCAGTGGCTGGTATCTCTTGCCTGATAGCCGGGCAGCTGAGGATCCCGCCGCCCGCAAGGTCACGAAGGCCGATATGCCGCGGATCCCGCATACGCCGCTGGCAAACGTCATGGATACGTTCCAGCAGGCTCGGGACTTCGACCTGGAACTGGTAGCCGGTGAGCCACTGGTGGGAGATCCGGTCGATGCCTGTTTTGATGAATACGGCCGCATGTACGTGGCGGAAATGCACGGCTACCCGTTTTCCCAGGAACCGACCAGGCTGTACCCATCTGGCGGTGGTAAGCAGGATGCCGGGATCATTCGACTGCTCGAAGATACCGATGGGGATGGTCGCATGGACAAGAGTCATGTTTTTGCGGACAAGATCAGTTGGCCAACATCCGTGACGCCCTACAATGGCGGCGTCTTCGTGCTGGCGCCCAGTTACCTCTACTACTTCAAGGATACCGATGGTGATCACAAGGCGGATGTCCGTGAGGTGATCCTGTCTGGTTTCGGGCGTGATAACGTCCAGGCAATTACGAATGGTTTGCGGTGGGGCCTTGATAACCGGATCGTGTTTGCTGCTGGACGTAATCCAAAGAAACTGAAGCACCGGGGCAAACCCCTGTTTGCAGTCAATTCCGCCGACCTGCGTTTTAACCCAAAAACCGAGGAATTCGAACTGGCGACCGGTGGGCTCCAGTACGGACATACCAGTGACGATTGGGGTACGCGGTTTGTTTGCAGTAACAGTAATCACATTCAACAGGTCATTTATCCCCGGCGTTACCTGGGGCGTAACCCCTACTTTGCCGCGCCGGCTCTCATTCGCAGCATTGCCACGGACGGATCGAGTGCACCGGTCTATCGCCTCAGTCCGCCGGAACCGTGGCGCATTATTCGCCAGAAGTGGCGAGCGGAAGCCAAGGGATACAAGCTGGTAATCAATGATGATGGTGCCTGGGAATTCTTGCCGCTGGATCCGTCGAAGAAAAAAGGCGTTGTTCCCACCGAGTATCCCATCGGTTACTTCACGTCAGCCACGGGAATCACGATTTATCGGGGTGATGCCTATCCGGAGGAATTCCGAGGAAATGCCTTCGTGGGAGACTGTGGTGGGAACCTGGTGCATCGCAAGACGGTGAACCGCGACCAGGTCGTTTACAGCTCCGCACGTGCCGATGCAAAGACGGAATTCCTGCGCTCACGAGACAACTGGTTTAGGCCGGTTAATTTTGTCAATGCACCTGATGGGTCACTCTATGTTCTCGACATGTACCGGGAAACGGTTGAACACCCCTATTCGATTCCCGCGGAGATTAAAAAGTTTCTCTACCTGACCAGTGGCAGCGATCGAGGTCGGATCTATCGACTGGTAAGCCCGGGTATGAAGCGTAAGGTGGTACCCCGGCTGGGCGATCTGAGTTCAGTGGAACTGGTAAGCCACCTCAGTTCTCTAAATGGGTGGAACCGGGACACCGCGCAGCGTTTGATTTGGGAGCGACAGGACAAACGCGCTGTTCCGGCGCTGGTTAAGACGCTGACTCACGAGGTGCCGCAGGCCCGACTCCATGCACTCTACGCACTGGCTGGACTGGATTCGCTGAAAGCAAGGCATCTGCAAACGGTTTTGCGTAATGACAAGCATCCTCGAGTACGTGCCCATGCGGTTGGCCTGGCGGAGCGTTTCCTGGATGGCAAGGAGAGCGGCAAGCTGTTAGAGACACTCTTACCACTGGCTGATGATGCCAGTCCGCATGTCCGTTTTCAATTGGCCTTCAGCCTCGGAGAAACCGATGATCCACGTGCTATCCAGGGCCTGGCAAGGTTGGCAAGTAACGGGCAGAACGGAGCTGAAGTACAGACCGCGTTACTTTCTTCCATTGGTGGTACAGCGGATCGCCTGGCAGCCTCATTGCTTGCGGACAAGACGTTCCTGGCCAAGAAACACGCGTCTGCCATGTTGACCCAGGTAATGCTAATTGTCGGGGCCAATCCGAAACCAGCAGTGTCACTGAACGTTCTTGCTACGCTTACCGAAAATGATGTACCGCTGGCCGTTCAGCAGGTTGTCCTGGCTGGCCTGGGCGAGGGATTGCGGCGGCGCGGAGCGTCACTGCAGAAGTTACTTGCAGACAAGGCTACTTCGCCAGACGTACGGTCCCAGGTAGGTGATCTTTTCAACGCGGCCCTGCGATTGGCCAGTAGCCAAAAAAGTACCCTGGCTGAACAAGTCGCTGCGGTGGGAGTGCTGGCCTTTACAGACCTAAAAACGGCAACGGAGAAAATGCCAGGATTTCTGACACCCCAGGTTGCCCAGCCACTTCAACGGGCTGCGGTTGCAGCATTCGTTCGCCAGGATTCCGACCAGGTGGCCGAGACTCTACTGGCCGGCTGGCGAACTTATAGCCCGCAGGTGCGGCGGGACGTGGTCGATGGGTTGGCGAGTAAGCCGGCTCGTATCAGGGTTTTACTGGCCGCTGTGGAAGCAGGTACGGTGAAACGTGGCGATATCGAACGGACGGCGAAGCAGCAGTTGTTGAAACATCCAACGGCCAGCATTCGTAAAAAGGCCATCGAAGTGCTCGGTGGTGACGTCAGTACGAATCGCGCTAAGGTTGTGGCGGATTACCAGGATGTCCTCACGTTGACAGGGGATACGAACCGAGGACTGGCGGTTTTCAAGAAGAAATGCGCGGTCTGTCATCGCGTCGGTGAAGTGGGGCACCAGGTGGCCCCGAACCTGGCTTCGGTTCAGAATAAGTCGGTTGCCGACCTGTTGATCGCCGTCCTGGACCCAAATCGCGAAGCACAGCCGAATTATAATGTCTACACCGTGATCACGTTGCAGGGCCGTGTCCACAACGGGATCATTGCTACGGAAACGGCTAGTAGCCTGACCTTGCGTCGTGCTGAAGCCAAGGAAGACGTTATCCTGCGAAGCAATATTGATGAGTTGCTGTCGACCGGTGTCTCGCTGATGCCGGAGGGTTTGGAGAAAGAATTGTCGAAACGGGACCTGGCAGATGTTCTCAGTTTTATCAAGTCGATTAAGCCTAAATGATTGTACGCGAAAGAAGGGTGTTATGAAAAAGTGGACTCCGCTGCTCGTAGGTGTTTCGGTGGTGCTGTTTGCAGCAGCATCGGGGGAGGCACAGATCTTCCTTGGCCAGGGAAGCATGGTGGGAGAAGTGGACCAGACCAGCGCGATCCTGCAGTCGCGACTAACGTCCGCGAGCAAACTCGTGGAAGAAGACGTTCCTGGCGCGGCCGGGGTGGCACGTTTCGAGTTGAGCACCAGCAAGGATTTCAAACAGTCGCAGCAGACACCCTGGCTCAAGGCCGAGGCAGACGGTGACTTTATCGTGAAACGGAAGATCTCCGGGCTCAAGGCAGCCACGCGGTACTTCTATCGTGTTGTATATGGCCCCAGCGTGACCGAAGCGCGGCCCGGACCCATTGGTTCTTTTTCCACGTTGCAAAAACCGACAGGGGTGGATGAGGTTAGTTTTGTCGTGGTCACGGGGATGAATTACGTGTCCTTTTATCATGGGAAGCTGGGTGCAGACAGGGACCCGAAAACGAACAGACGCATCCGCAATATCAGCACTTCTTACCAGGGAGACGATAAGCCGCAGGGGTTTCCGGCCCTGGAGACGATTCGCAAGTTGAAGCCGACGTTTTTCGTTGGTACTGGCGACAATATTTACTATGACAGTCACGACGATCGGGAAGCCACGACGCTGCCACAGATGCGGAAGAAATGGCACCAGCAGTTTCGCCAGCCGCGGTTTATCGAACTGTTTCAACAGGTTCCCACCTACTGGGAAAAGGATGACCACGATCATCGGTTCGACGATTGTGACAGGGAAGGGAATCGAGCTCCGACCAGTGACCTGGGGATAGCCACCTTTCGCGAGCAGATGCCTGTGGTCGACCCGGCCGACCCGGACGCAAAAACCTATCGCACCTTCCGCGTTAATCGGCACCTACAGATCTGGCTGGTTGAAGGGCGTGATTATCGCAGTCCCAACAAGATGAAAGATGGCCCCGATAAAGTTCTCTGGGGCGCTGAACAGATTGCCTGGTTGAAACGAACATTGCTTGCCAGTGACGCTACCTTCAAGTTGCTGATTTCGCCCACGCCGATGGTCGGACCGGATGATGCCCGCAAGACGGACAATCACACCAATCTCAAGGGGTTTCAGCACGAGGGTCAGGAGTTCTTCAAGTGGGTGGTGGCCAACAAGCTCCATCAGCAGGGTTTCTATACGCTTTGTGGCGATCGGCATTGGCAGTACCATGCTAGGCATCCGATGGGAATCGAGGAGTTTTCCTCTGGTGCATTGGTCGATTCGAACTCGCGATTGGGTCGTAAGCCGGGTGACCCCCAGTCGACGGACCCGGAGGGTAAAATCAAGCAGATTTACACGCAGAAATATCGCTCCGGTGGTTTCCTGCGGGTGGTGATCACCCGGGAGGGAAAAGGTCGTTTCGAGTTCTACGATGAGAATGGCAAGGAACTCTACCGCGCGGTCAAGGAACCTCATGCGGACCTGGGCGTCCTGGAAGGCGATGGCTCGGGGTTGATCGAGAAGTACTATCTTGGCCGAATCAAAGCTCAATACGATCAGCGGCGCAAGGATGTGACGCAGGCGTTGGAAACAAAATCTGGAGTACTCGCTCGCCAGGCCATGTTGAAGAAACATCTGCGCACCGTGCTGGGCGATTTACCGCAGAAGACACCATTGCGAGCTCGAGTTACGGGAAAGATCGATGCAGAGGGGTGTCGTATTGAAAAAGTGGTTTACGAGAGTCGTCCGGGGCACCATGTGACGGCCAACCTTTACGTGCCGACAACCGGTAAGGGGCCCTTTCCGGGTGTCCTGGTGGCTTGCGGGCATAGTAACCTGGGCAAGGCCTACGAGATGTATCATCGGGCCGGATTGCTCATGGCTAGGCAGGGATTGGTGGCCCTGGTCTACGACTGTATTGGGCAGGGAGAACGCTCGTCCTTCTTGACGGGAACTAACCGTAGTTCGGCGCAGCACAAGTTGGATCATGTGAATAGTATCCTGGTCGGGCGCACGGTGGTCGGTTACCAGGCATGGGATAGCCTGCGCAGCGCTGACTACCTGCTGAGTCGTCCCGAGGTGGATCAAGCAAAGCCACTGGGAATGACAGGCAATTCGGGCGGCGGCGGTCAGACGATGTACCTGATGGCACTCGATGATCGGATTGGACCGGCTGCTCCTTCCTGCCATATCACCACGATTGAGCGCGAGTTTGAACAAGGCAAGTGCGGTGATGGCTGCCAGTGGTCACCGTTTACCGGGATGCTGGGAATCGATCATGGTGATTTTTTCACGATGCGAGCACCGCGGCCGTCGATCATTCTTTCGGCTGAGCAAGACTACAAGGACATCCGCTACACGAGGGTCACATTCAAGGAAACGCAGCGTGTTTACGAATTGCTCGGCCAGCCTGCCCAGATGGACATGTTTGCGTATGACGATAAGCATGCTTTCAGTAAACCACGTCGCCAGGCAGCAGCCCGCTGGATGTCACGCTGGTTGCTCGATAATAACGACCCGGTGGTCGAACCGGACATGAAGACCTACACGCCTGGCCAGCTCAAAGTAACGGCGTCAGGACAGGTGTTGAAGGAATATCCGCAGTCGTTGTCGGTGTCACAGCTGAACCTGGTCCAGGCACACTCCCTGGAGTCCGAGCGGAAACAATTCTGGAAGTCCCGGAGCGTGCCGACGGCTATCAAGGAAATTGCTGAGCTGGTCGGTGTGCGAGCTGATGTTGGGGACGTGAGCGTGGAAAAGCGAGGCGTCGTCCAACGGGAAAACTACCGCATTGAGAAACTGGTCCTGCAGCGGCCCGGCGAAATTCCGGTTCCCGGCCTCTTGTTTGTTCCCCACGGGATCAAGGGGAAACGACCGGCGACTCTCTACCTGGATGGCCGGGGAAAGGCGACTGATGCCAGTTCGGGCGGCGCCATCGAGCAGCGGCTGGCGAAAGGCGAGGTTGTGTTAAGTCTCGACTTGCGAGGCTTTGGCGAGACGCAGGATGTGAAACAGAAGACTTCCTATTACACCAGTGACTTTCGCTCGGGCATGTGGTCGTTGCATATCGGACAGACATTGCTGGGACAACGCGTGGAGGATGCGTTGGCCGGACTAAAGATGCTGACAGGTCATGAGCATGTCGACGGCCAGCAAGTTCACCTGGTCGGTGTTGAGCGGGCAGGTCCGGTGGCGCTGCATGCGGCTAGTATGAAAACGGGTTTCGCCTCGGTGCTGCTGCGTGATGCGATTCGCAGCTGGGTGGAGGATATTGTCGCAGGGCCGCTGCAGGAAGACGTGATCGGCCAAGTGGTGCCGCATGCACTCAAGAAGTACGACCTGCCAGACCTGGAGAAACTACTCGGCGACAAGCTGACCGTCGAGTGAGCTGGGAAGCTAGGCGCCAATCAGTTTCGGGTTGAACGATCCCTCGTTGATGGTGGGGCGTTCGGGTCGCCCCTTGTGGTTGTAGGTGAGCTTCATGTTGTCCAGCCCCAGCAACCAGAGAATCGAGGCGTGGATGTCTTTGACGTGCATGCGATCTTCGACGGCATAGAGGCCCAGATCATCTGTGGCGCCAATAGCCTGTCCACCTTTGACTCCGCCGCCAGCCATCCAGATAGAGAATCCGGTAGCGTTGTGATCTCGTCCGTCACCTTTCTCGCTCATCGGCGTACGGCCGAACTCACCACCCCAGATAACCAGGGTCTCGTCGAACAAGCCCCGTTGCTTGAGATCCTTGATAAGGCCTGCAATCGGTTTGTCGACCGATTTGCAGAGGCGTGAGTGGTTGGCTTCAATCTTGCTGTGGGAGTCCCAGGCCGAGGTGGTGCCACTGTAGAGTTGTACGAAACGGACGCCGCGTTCGACGAGTCGCCTGGCGAGCAGGCAGTTGCGTCCAAACGTGGCGGTTTCCTTCTGGTCGATTCCATAAAGCATTTCGGTTTGTTTTGTTTCAGCCGCCAGGTCGACGGCCGTTGGCGCGTGGGCCTGCATGTCGAAGGCCAACTCGTAACTGCGTAATCGGGCGTCCAGCTCACTTTGCTGAGGACGGGCTGCCGCGAAATTCCGGTTGTATTGTTGCAGCAGGGAAAGCTTGCGTTGTTGTCGTGAGGTATCGTAACCCTTGGGTGAGTTGAGGTTCGCAATAGGCTCGTCGCTGGTCCCATCGATTGGAACGCCCTGGTAGGTCGCTGGCATGAAGCCGCTGCCCCAGTTGCGAATGCCGTTCGGGGGAGTCTTGTTGGGTTGATCGAGCATGACGACGAAGGCCGGCAGGTTCTGGTTCTCAGTACCCAGCCCATAATGAACCCAGGATCCTAGCGAGGGGCGACCGGCCACGTTGGTGACGGTGTTCATCTGGCAGGTGCCGCCGGCGTGGTTGATGCCGTTTGTCCAGCAGGAACGGATCACGGCGATGTCATCCATGCACGAGCCGATCTCCGGGATCCACTCGGAGGCCCACATGCCACTTTGCCCGTGCTGGGTCCAGGTGCGGGGTGCGGCGAGTAAAGGCGATCCTTGCTCACCCATCGGGGTGATCGGTTCCTTGAAGCTCGCAGGCAGTGATTGGCCGGCCAACTTATTGAGCAGGGGTTTGGGATCGACCAGGTCGAGGTGACTGGGACCGCCGGCCATGAAGAGCCAAATGACGTTTTTGGCGCGGGCCACGTGATGCGTCAGTTGCGGAGCAACGGCCTTCGCCTCTTCCTTCTGAAGAAGCCAGTTCAGTGCAATGGCTCCCAGGCCGACACCGCCCTGCGAGAGGAAGTCGCGGCGTGTCGGCGAGTGGGTGGTCAGGGGGGTAGCTAATGGTTTCTTCATGATGGGCTATTGCTAGTGTAGCGTGGAAGGACCTAGTCGAGGTAGATAAATTCACTGGAATTAAAGAGGACGTGGCAGAAATCAACCAATTGTTCTTCGGTGATACGGTCCGACTCGCTGGTAAATGGTCCGCCGCTGAAGGCCACTGCCTTGCTCAATTCCTGGGCGGAGGGCAGGCGTCCCCAGGTAAGTACGAAAGCCTCGGAAAGTATCGCTTCGGGAGTCATTTTTCGTTTGGCGAGTTGCTTGGCAAGAACACCGGCGCGGGCCAGCGTGTAATCGCCGTTGATCATCAGGAGAGATTGAGTGGGGGTGGTAGTCTGGCTACGCTGCGAAACGCTCTTTAATCCGCCGGCTACGTCAAAAGCGTGGAGGAAGGGATCGGGGCGATTACGAAAATGTTTCACGTACAGTCCACGTCGGGGCGTCTTGGCATCAACGCTGGGACCGCCGACCTGTGGGCTGAGTTCGCCGGTCACGGAGAGAAGCGTGTCTCGAATCTGTTCTGCGGTCAGGCGACGGATCGGGGCACGCCAGAGCAAGTGTTCCGCGGGGTCTCGTTGCTGCTGCTGCGTGGCATCCGGATGGAGTGCCGATTGCTGCCATGTGGCGGACATCAGGATTAATTTGTGAAGGGATTTGAAACGTCCACCTCGTGCGATGAACTCGGTGGTTAACCAGTCGAGTAGTTCCGGGTGAGTGGGCCGCTCACCGCTGGCACCAAAGTCGTTGGCAGTCGTGACAAGTCCCTGGGCAAAGTGTTGCTGCCAGAGCCGGTTGACGATGACACGGTTAGTTAACGGGTTGTCCTGGCGGCCGATCCAGTTGGCGAGGGCGGTCCGACGACCGCTGGACTGCTCGACGGTTGGTAACTTCAGAGGGCCACTGTTAGGTTCCTGTAAAACAGTTAGGAAGGCGGGACCAATGGGCTGGTGGTCAGGATCATCCGGGATCAGGGTCTGGGAATGCTTGCCCTGGTGGTCGGTGACGGTCATCAGTTTGCCAAGTGGTTTCGGCTTTAGCTTGTTGAAGGCAGCCAGTTCCTTGAGCAGTGCAGCATGCCGAGTCTTCTCCTCCGTGCCGAGGGTTTTAAGCGGACCACCCGCTTCTTCGTAAAACTGTCGCGAGACCAGGTAACTCATTTGCTCATCCCAGGAAGAGCGGTCCGCAGGTTCCTTGTAAAAAGCGTCCCGGATTTCCTTGGGGAATTTGCCGGCGGTCGATTTCCATTTCTTGGCGTGGTGGGGAGCCACCAGTTCCTCCAGTTGGGAGCGTACAGCTGCGGTTTTCTCGTTCCACGGGGCCATTTGCTGTTGATGGGCGGTTTGCTCGGCGCCGGTCGCCTCCAGCAGGTCATCCCGCCAGATGATCGGTTCAAAGAAAGCTCGCAACGCAAAATAATCTCGCTGCAGGATTGGATCGAACTTGTGATCGTGGCAACGCGCACAAGCCATGCTGAGTCCCAGGAAAACGTCGCCGGCGACATCAGTCATTTCATTCATGATGTCGTTCCACTGTCCACGCGCATCACGTTGGTTGTATTCGTAAATTCCCAGGCGGAGAAAGCCGGCGGAGACGCGATACTCGGGATGGTCGCCAGGGATCTCGTCGCCAGCCAGTTGTTCACGAACAAAGTCAGCGTAGGGCTTGTCGTCATTGAAAGAGCGGATGACGTAGTCCCGGTATTTCCAAATGTGGGGACGCAGAGCATCCTGGTTCCAACCATCGGAATCTGAATAACGGACCAGGTCGAGCCAGAAGCGAGACCAGTGTTCTCCATAGCGAGGGTCGGCAAGCAGTTTGTCGACCGTTGTTTCCCAGGCATCAGCAGACGGGTTCGCCAGGTAAGCCTTCACCTGGGCAGGGCTGGGAGGGACGCCAACTAGATCGTAATAGAGTCGTCGCAGGAGGGTAGCGGGAGCAGCGACGGGTGCAGGAACCACCTCGTGTTGCTGCATTTCTTTCAGGACAAAGCGGTCGATGGGATTCCGAGTCCATGACGGGTTGGTTGGTTTTGGTGTCGGGATCCCCGGGCGTTGCAATGGTCGGAATGCCCACCACTGACGATCGCTGGCGGTGATGCCATGACCGGTGTCTCGCAGGTTCGCGGCTTGCTCTGGCCAGGGTGCTTCGGCGGCGATCCAGTCTTTAAAGTCCTGGATTACCTTGTCGTTTAGTTTTCCGCTGGGGGGCATTTCCAGGCCGTCGTACTGGAGTGCCGCGATCAGCAGGCTTTCTGAGGGTTTTGCCGGCACGATCGCGGGGCCGCTTTCGCCGCCCTTGAGAATCGCGGCTCGAGAGTCCAGTCGCAGTTTTGCTTTTTGCTTGGTGGGTCCGTGGCACTTGATGCATTTGGAAACAAGGATGGGGCGGATCTGTTTTTCGAAATGCTGGAGGATGTTCGCAGTGGGAGCCGGAGGTGCGGCTTGCATTGAGGCGGTGGTGCCCAGTGCAAAGAGCGTCCAGAAGATGATCGTTCGGTTCAGGTGCATGACGGTTATCGGTAATCGGGTGCGTGGTTAATCACGGAATACGAGAAGAACTGAGAGGTCCTACTTGGATGCGTTCCAGGCGGGTCGTTGTTCTTTCATTAGCTGGGTATGGTACTTTTTGGCCAGGTTCTGCATGTGTTTGACCACTTCCGGATTGGCACTGGCCACGTTATTCGCCTCGGAGATATCCTTGCCCAGGTGATAGAGTTCGGTTTGTTTCCCGCGGAAAGAGAGCTTCCATGATCCCACCCGGACCGCCTCCACCTTGTTGTTTCGATAGTAATAGTAACCTTCCTCAGCATGGGGTGAGGTAGCCGAGGGATCCTTTAATAACGCCGAGATGTCACGGCCGTCGATCGGTTTTGAGCTGTCCAGCGGGATTCCTGCCAGGCTGGCAAACGTGGGTAGCACGTCGATCGTACCGGCGACCTGGTGGCTCACCTGGCCGGCCTTGATTCCGGCGGGCCAACGCATCACGCAGGGGACACGCATGCCTCCTTCAAAGGTCGTCATCTTACCGGCTCGCAGCGGGAGGGCACTACCCGAATGGTGTTTCTTGCTCAGCCACGGACCATTGTCGCTGGTGTAGACAATAAAGGTGTTGTCGGCGATCCCCAACGAATCCAATGTCTTAAGGATGCGACCTACGGAATGGTCAATGTGTTCGATCGTGAGTCGGTAAGCGGTTTTCGGGTCGGGATTGTAACGATCGTCGCTGACAAAGAGAGGCACATGCGGCATCGCGTGGCACATGTGTAGGTAGAACGGCTTCTTCGCGTTTTCCTTGATGAAACGAATGCATTCATCCGTGTAGCGGTCGGTGAGGGTGACCTGGTTGACGGGAGATTCAATGGCCTTCTTGTTGCGATAGATTTCGTTGTTGTAGATGTCCCATTTTTTCATCGTCCAAATCTTGTCCAGGTCAGCAGGTCCGTTGCCCCAGCCTCGTTTTCGAGCCATGTCATTGCTGTAGGCAAGTCCAAAGTAGCTGTCGAAACCCTGGCTGGTGGGTAGCGTCTCGGGTTGGTCACCGACGTGCCACTTGCCGACCATGGCTGTAGCATAGTTTTTTTTCTTGAGCAGGTCGGCAATCGTGACCTCGTCCGGATTGAGGCCGATCTTGGAATGGGGGCCGAGGACACCACGCATGCTGATCCGGGGTTGGTAGCAACCGGTTAGCAACGAGGCGCGTGAGGCGCTGCATACACAGTAAGCCGAGTAAAAATCAGTAAAGCGAATTCCCTCCACGGCCATCTTGTCGATATGAGGCGTTTTGATGTTCGGGGAACCAAAGCATCCAAGGTCCTGGTAACCCTGGTCATCCGCGAAAATGACAATGAAATTCGGAGGTGTCTCAGCCGCTGGGACATGATTTGCAAACAAGACAAGTAAAAGAGTCGTGAGGAGCGTCTTCATCGCGGTTCTTTCTGGTTACGGGTGACTGGAAAAAGCGTTGCCGGATTATTCTAACAAAAAGCAAACGAATTCATGAGGCCTTCCCGCAGGTCGGCCAAGAAGGTCTCGACAGTCGAGTGGACGGTGAGTTATCATGGAAATCACATGGATTGTGCTGTTTCTAGCTGTATTTACTCCCCGTTACGTGTTTCTCAGAGGGTGGTTCGAGATGACTTTTTCTGACACGGAAGCGGTCAGCTCGCCACCCGCGAGGAAGCCGATTCGTTACTCGGTAGCCCTGGGCCTGGTCCTCTTTGCCATTTGGTTGCTTTGGTCCGGCCACTACACCCCATTGATGATTGCTTTCGGCGTTATTTCATGTGCTGGCGTGGTGGCCCTGGCGGGTCGCATGCAGATCGTGGATGAAGAGGGCGTGCCTGTACAACTGGGCCTCAAGCCATTTCTTTACGGAATCTGGTTGCTCAAGGAAATCGTGCAGGCCAACCTTGACGTGGCGCGACGGATTATTAATCCGCGACTGCCGATTCGTCCGCAGATGATTCGTATCAAGAGTAGCCAACAAGGTGAGCTCGGTCGCGTCATTTTTGCGAACTCGATCACGTTGACCCCTGGAACGGTGTCGGTTGATGTAGATGGAGATGAGGTGGTGGTTCACGCGCTGACCGACGAGGCGGCTGCTGAGGATGCATCGGGTGAGATGAATCGGCGTGTCACGGCCCTGGAGGAACGGTCATGACAATCATGTTTCCTGTTTTCGCGGTCACGATGGCGGCGATCCTGGCCACGATGGGATTGGCATTGGCGCGTGCCAGCCTTGGGCCCACCGTCTTTGACCGTATCCTGGCACTCAATATGTTTGGCACGAAGACCGTCCTGCTGATCTCCGTGATCGGCTTCATGACGTCGCGACCAGACTTCCTGGACTTGGCCCTGTTGTATGCATTGATGAATTTCATTGGTGTTGTGGCCGTACTGCGTTTTACCAAGTATGGTCACTTTGCTGATGACCAGGCAGAGAAGGATATCGTCTGACGTGGATATGGCTTTTGACATCCTCAGTATCGTATGCCTGATCCTGGGCGCCGGTTTTGCCCTCGTGGGGGGGATTGGCGTACTGCGATTTCCGGATTTCTTTTCGCGGCTGCATGGTGGAGGTATCACGGATACCCTGGGAGCGGGTTTGATTATGCTGGGGCTGGTCTTCCAGGCCATCAAGGTGGGGGTCGCAGGTCACCTGGGAATACATCCCTGGTTGGTACTGGTCAAGTTGTTGATGATCCTGTTCTTCCTCTTTATTACGAGTCCCACGGGCTGTCATGCCCTGGCTAGGTCCGCCCTGTCAGACGGATTGGAACCGCTGGTGGCTGATGATGATGAGGTACGGACGCCATGACCGCAGTTGCTGTGACTCACCTGATCGTTATCTTGCTGTTAATCCTGTTACTGGGGACGGCCATCACGATCGTACGTATGCGTGATCTTTGGGCTGCTGCCATGTTGACCGGCATTTATAGTTTCCTGGGAGCCAGTTGGATGCTGCTGCTCGATGCGCCGGACGTGGCGTTTACGGAGGCAGCGGTAGGGGCCGGTATCGCCACCTTCCTGATGCTGGGCACCCTGGCTTTGACCAGTCGTACCGCCAAACCACCGTCGGGAAGATCCCTGGTTCCGCTGGTGGTGGTGATCGTGACGGGTGCGGTATTGATCTACGGTACCTTTGATATGCCGTACTACGGGGATCCGGAGGCACCGGTGCATCAGCGACTGGCCCCGGAGTTCCTTGCTGATACGGTGCCTCACGTAGATGGGAGTAAATCGAAAGTTGATGTCCCGAATATTATTACGGCGGTCCTGGCCAGTTATCGAGGCTATGACACGCTCGGGGAGACGGTAGTTATCTTCACGGCCGGGATCGGTGTGCTGCTGTTGATGCGCAGGCGTCGAGACCGAGACGAGGAGGATGACGCATGAGGGACCAGAGTATTCTCCGCATCGTGGCCAAGCTGCTAATCCCCTACATCTTGCTGTTTGCGCTGTATGTCCAGTTTCATGGTGATTACGGGCCCGGTGGTGGTTTCCAGGCAGGAGTGATTTTTGCAGCCGGCGTGATCCTCTACGGACTGATCTTCGGGCTCAATGCAGCACGGGGCGTGGCGCCGCCTTTGCTGATGGAAACCCTCGCTGCCCTCGGTGTGCTGATTTATGCCGGTACGGGCGTGGCCGCCATGCTGAACGGGGGAACGTTCCTGGATTACAACGCGCTGGGCGGCCACGGGGAGCATCATAGTGAGTCGGCGGATCATGGTGGTGAGCACCAGGAGCATCCCCTGCCGAAGGAGGAAGTGGGAGACCAGCACCACGGCATTTTGCCCCGTGGACAGCACCTGGGAATCCTGGTTGTCGAACTAGGGGTAGGGCTGACGGTGGCTGCGGTGATGATCACGATATTCTTTGCCTTTGCGGGGCGGGAGCGTGTCCAGTGAGCCAGGTACTGGGACTCTATAACTACTGGGTCGTGATCGTCCTGATGATGATCGGGTTTTACGTGGTATTGGCCCATGGCAACCTGGTTAAGAAAGTGATCGGTCTAAGTATCTTCCAGGTATCCGTCTTTCTGCTCTATATCACGATGGGGAAGGTCGAGGGGGGGACGACTCCCATCAGGCCAGCAAAGAACTTTTACACGGGTGAAGATCTGGAAAAATTCACGAACCCACTTCCCAGTGTCCTGATGCTGACCGCAATCGTCGTGGGGGTTGCCACCACGTCGATGGCACTTGCCTTGATCGTACGTATTCGCGAGGCCTACGGTACCATTGAAGAAGATGAGATCTTGGCTGCTGACCAGGAGGCCGAATGCTAGATCACCTCCCGGTACTACCGATTATTGTGCCGTTGATCGCGGCCCCGTTGTGCGTGCTGGTCCGACAGCGACGCATGGCGCTGGGGATTGCCCTGGCGGTCAGTTGGATCACCTTTGCGTTGACCGTGACGTTGCTGGTCACCGTGTTGCGTGAGGGAATCCAGGTATACGCATTGGGTGGCTGGGTCGCTCCCTGGGGTATTGAGTACCGGGTGGATACGCTCGGTGCGTTCGTGTTGTTGTTTGTCTCGGGGATTGGTGCCACGGTGCTTTCATTTGCTCCGTTGAGCGTCGACCGGGAGATTCCACGCGATTTGCACTACCTGTTCTATACGGAATACCTGCTCTGCCTGACGGGCCTGCTGGGTATCGTGATTACCGGGGACATGTTTAACGTGTTCGTCTTCCTGGAGATATCTTCGCTGTCGGCCTATGCGCTGATCAGCCTCGGGAAATCCCGTCGTGCCCTGACGGCTTCCTTTCAGTACCTGGTGATGGGGACGATTGGCGCGACCTTTATCCTGATTGGTATCGGTCTGATGTACATGATGACCGGTACGTTGAACATGGCGGACATGGCGATTCGGTTGCAGCAGACAACCGAGATCCATGGAACGCCCCGCTTGGTCATGGAAACCCGAACAATCCTGGTCGCTTTTGCCTTTCTGTCCGTTGGGATCAGCCTGAAAATGGCTCTCTTTCCACTACACATGTGGTTGCCCAATGCCTACACCTATGCACCCTCCGCAGTGACGGCGTTTATTGCGGCCACGGCAACGAAGGTTTCGGTCTATGTACTGCTTCGGTTTGTCTTCACGATCTTTGGTGCCGGCTTTGCGTTCACGAAGTTACCACTGGACACAGGCCTGATGGTCCTGTCGTTAATTGGTATCGTGGCAGCCTCGACGGCGGCGATTTTCCAGACCAACGTCAAGCGACTGTTGGCTTACTCGAGTATTGCCCAGGTGGGTTACATGGTGCTGGGAATCAGTTTTGCCTCCGTCAATGGTTTGACCGGTGGGATCTCGCACATGTTTAACCATGCCCTCATCAAGGGCGGACTCTTTCTGGCCACGGGGTGCCTGGCTTATCGCCTTGGCTCCCTGCGGGTCGAGGATTTGCGGGGTATCGGGCGACGGATGCCGGTGACCATG
>Ga0315331_10001566_pt1 | contig 17141 bp, 20 predicted proteins | sample M160m34915metaG_FD_203456 | JGI IMG/M metagenome (GOLD analysis project Ga0315331, IMG submission 203456) | Ammonia-oxidizing marine archaeal communities from Monterey Bay, California, United States - M1 60m 34915 | ecosystem: Environmental > Aquatic > Marine > Intertidal zone | place: USA...
ATTGCCGGTAAGTCGTCTACCGTTCCGCTAAGGTGCAGGTCTGATCCTCCAATAAGCACATCAAAATAGTTGATGTTGGCTTTGTGGCCGTCCATTACTGCGTACAGGTCGAGGTCTTTTAGTGGCAGGTGGTAATCTGGAGCTTTAAAGCTCAGGTCGGTTACTTTAAGCTCTGTAAAGTAAGACTCATTTAGCTTCTCTATGCTTTTTTCTGGGTGTTCTAGGTCTATAATGTCATGAAAGTTCATGGTTAGCTCCACATCGCCAGAAAGGTCTTGGAGGTACTCAAGGTTAAAGAACTTGGCTAGAAAATCCAGCTTAAAATCGGAAACTAATTTAAGGTTGATGTCTGGCTCTAAAAAGTTGGTCACGTCTAAATCTCCACTAAAAACACCAGCATCTGGGTTGGCAGAGAAATCAGTTAAAGAAAACTCCATCGTAGTAATGTCTCTTTTAGCTCCATTAGAAAAATGACCTGTAAAACGGAGGTTGTCTAGCTTTTTATCGTTTTCGGTATTTTCTATAAATGCTTCACTACAGCCAAATACGGCATCTATGTAGGGGGTGTGTCCATTTGTTGAAGGGCCTAGAACGGTGCCGTTAAAGAAAACTTTACCTCTGTTTTCGTATCGCTCAAGAGTGGGGGTAAGCTCTGGTGGAGCAAAGGCAATTAGTAGATCAAAGTTGGGCTTTTCTCCCTTAAAGGAGATGTTTAGATTCATGTTGTCTGCAAAGTCGATGTCTCCTTCCATGTTAAAAACCGAACCTTCTAAGGCAATTTCTGAGGGGATTATTTTTAAGGTTTCTTCTTTGGCTAGGTAGTCTATTTCTGTATGCACATCTACGTGCTTGTCGTGAATAAATGTGGTGTCTCCGTTATCAATGTAGGTAACAATGAAATTGGCGTCTAAAAACGCCTGAATGTCATCTCCTGATGTTTTAAACTTAGACTTTGCTTTGTTTATTAGCAGGTCAAAGTACATGCCGTTGGCTTCATTTAGCTTGTTAATGTCTATGGCAGACAGTTCGATCGACTTTAGGTTTATGTGAAATTCTTCTGAAGGATCGTCAATTTGCTTTTTTGTAGCTAGTGCATTGGTAATGTTAAAGCTTCCGTCTGGATGCTGCACTAGGTTAATGGACCCATCGTTGAGGACTATGGACTTAATTTCCATGTTTCCAGAGAGAATGTCCCAGATGTTAAAGCCTACGTAAACATCGTGGATGTCTAGCAGGTGAGCCTCTTTTTTGGTCTCATCCTCAAAGATGGTGAGCTCCTCTAGGTTTATGGAGATGTAGGGGAAATTCTTAAAAGGGGAGATGTGGCTGCCTTTTATTTGAAAGTGGCCTTTAAAATCTTCGTTTAGGGTAGCCACTAGCTCTTGAACTACGCTGTCTTGCTTGTAGTAAAGTAGGGTAGCTAGGGACGCAAACAGTAGGGAAGGAATGAGTAGTAAAAAAAGGATGCTTCTTATCCAAAATTTTCTTCTTTTTAGGTAACCAAATTTCATGGTTACTAAGGTATTAACTTATATTAAAAGAATCTTATGTTTTGGTTTGGTATTTGTTAATGGACCTCTTTTTTGTAGATGTAATTCTCTAATTCATTGAAATAAGAAAGTCCATCGTAATTTTATTGATGCGGCTACTTTTTCCAGAGACATTGCCAAATGTATTATTGCCGTTATTAACCACATTGGAGGTGTAGTGGGTAATGCCATTAAATAACCCCCATGCAGTGTTGCCAAAATAGGCCAGCTCTCTTTCTATAGAAGAGCGAAGATTCATTTCTGACTTACTTGGCAGGTCCATTTCTTTACCACCAATAATTAAGCGTACAAGTCTCGATACATCGTAGTTTGTAATTTTAACCCTTCTCATTCTGTGAAACTTATTCAATGTTTCTTTCTTTTGCTCTTGGAAATGATAAATTAAATTTTTCAAATCTAATTTATGATTCATCTTGCTCTTTAGGTGTTTGGAATTAAATATGCGTTTAGATTCTGTAAACTGATTTTCACATCTTATCATGTGAGAGTTATACCCCACAAAAAGTGAACTGCTGCCATCAAAAGAATTACCAATAACTAAAAACTCCCTTATTGGAACTTTGTTTATTTTCTGAATTTGGTCGTTTTCTAAAAAAGCAAGTACTTTCTTGCCGCCTTGTAGTTCTACAAATTGGTTAATACGATAGTCTGCCTGTTTCTCAATTTCAATACAAAGATCCATTAAGTTCTTGTTGTTAAAGAGCTGGTAATCATCTGATAGAATACTTAAAACCTCTTTGTTGTCGCTTCTTACAAGTGCTTTTTTATTGGGAATTATTATGTTATCGTAACATATTTTTTTTTCTTCTACTTCCCAAGTTATTTGTTGTGCTATTGTTTCCATAATTTAGATTTATTCGTTTAATTATTTATTTAAAAAGGCAAGTCATCGTGGTATTCAGGAATCTCAATTTCCTGAACAGCTCCTCTAATGTATATTTTGTTTTCTTTAGAGCTGTAGCTAACGTGCCTGTCGTAATTATCCTCTAGTATGTGTAAGATCTGCTCTAGCTCGTGGCTTTCTGCTAGGTAGTTGGTGCGCTTAAAGCGAACAACAGCCCATGTTTTATAATCCGAGAGGCTTTTTTTTTCTGCCAGTATGTGGACTATTGCCCGGTGGTTGTTTTCTAAAAAGGGGATGAGCTTAAGCAGTAAATCCCACTCATTTTTTTCAGGTTTAGTTATGATTTTTTTTGTTTTCATGGAGTGGCTGTATTTAGTGTAGTACAAATTCTAATCCTTCTACAGGAATATTAGTGGGTTGGTAAACAGAAATTCTTTCTTTGTTTTTTCGATCCATGAGCATGGCATCGCACTCTAGCATAATTTCGTTAAGCATGTTTTTAAACTCCTGCCTTTCTACTTTATAGAACTTGCCTCTATAACGTACAATCCCCGTAAAGTAGATTTTATCCACGCATTCTCTATGAATAACCTCATAGTATTCTGTATTCTCATCTTCCATGAATTTAAGGGTGTGGTTAAAAAGATCCCATTCGTTTAATGTGGAATGCTGTATGTTGTTTTTTTGTTTCATGACTTCAAGGTATAATTTAAGTACGTAAACATATTATGTTGTAAAATTATTTTTGGTATGCTATTTGGATTATTAGTTTATAAATAGAGCAATGCTCAATGTCTAATAAATAATTTATAAGGGCGAAAACATTAAAAACAGACTTATGAAAACAGTAACTAAAACATTATTAATTCACCAAGTGGTGATGGATCATTCGCAAGACGTAACCCTGTTTTGTCAATTTGGAAATAGAAAAGCACCTCTTTCTTATTTAGGAATATCTCTTAGAAAGCTAAATGAACTGCTAATGGAAATTGGAGTAGGAGGCCTTAAACTGCTAGAGTCTATGGCTTATGAGATCATGGAATGTAATGAAGACCCTATGGTTGTACCAGTTTCTAATAGCTTAGGGCTTCCTCTAGTTCTCGATGTGCCTTCGGAGCTTATCTTTTCCTCAGATGAAAAAGACGTTTATTTTTATGTTTGAATAATTATTCGCTTAAATGATTTGAGATTAAAATAATTAAACTTACTAGCGAATTCATTCTTCTTTTTTGATTTATTGTTTTATAAATTTAGCAGTATGGCCGTTGCTCATTTTTAAGATGTAAGCTCCGTTATCTAAATACCTGATGTCTATTTTTTCATTTTTAAAAGCATTTCCTTCAACAACTTTACCTCCCATAATATTATAAATTTTATAATGTTCTATTTTAAAAACGTTGTCTATTATTATATAATCTGAAGATGGGTTAGGAAATAAGTTTGATGTTTTATTCCTTTGATAATTATCTATGCTACTAAATGTCTCTTGGGATACAATGTTGTCAAAACTAAACCACACATCGGGTCCGGAGCTAGTCACTTTGATTTCTGAAGCATTAGTCCAATTTAAAAAAACATTAACACCAATTGAATTAGCCTGGTTGTAACCAGGTATAATTACACTAACACTTGAATTGTTTCCTCCAGTTGGTGTGAAAGTCCAGGTTTCATCAATGTTGTTAGTGCTAATACCCTCTACTGCATAAATCGATGTGATATTTATTGGAGAAGAAAAAGTGAAAGTGGCATAAGTATTTTCATTTGTTCTAGAGCTTACAATGTTATCGATTGTTCCAGCAAAACCATTTGCATTTACTATTTGAGGATTATTAGTTCCTAACGTAAATGTAGCAGTTATTCCATTCAATGTTTGTTGAATAGTGGATCCATTATCAGTAATGTTACTTTCCCAATCAAAAATTGTTTGAGCTTGTAAATTTGAAATACATGAAATGATAATAAATAGAATAACGTAAAAGCCATTCAATTGTTTAGCAATTGAATAGTTGATTAAGTATTGATAAGCTAGTTTTAATTTTTCGATCAAAAAAAGTTTAGTATACATACTTTATTAATTTAATGGTTATTGGTTAGTCATTATTTTTTTGGATGTTCCATCACCATACTGATAAATAAGAAATGTGTTGGGTTGTTTGGTTGTTTCTCTTCCAAGTAAATCAACAATACGAACCAATTCTTTTTTATGGTTGTTGATATCTTCTATACCAACACTTGAAGATGAGCAAGTATTGTTACAATTGTTACTGAAAATAACCCCTGGTGGAACAAAGGACCAATTGGCAGAGGAATAGTTAACATCATCTACATCAATGCATGTTAAGGAGGGATTGTCGTCAACAAAAAAATAGATTATGTTATTGTTGTTTCCATTTTTAACATTTAAACAATTCAAAGATAAATTATTCATGCAAGCTAGCTCTGTTAAAGAAGAGTTTTGAGATAAATCTAAACTAGTAAGTAAATTATAAGCACAAGTAAGCTCTATTAAGGCAGTGTTCTGAGTTACATCAAGACTTGTGAGCTGGTTTAAATCGCAATACAATATAGTTAAGTTGGTGTTTTGAGTTACATCGAGACTTGTAAGCTGATTGTCGTATAATCTTAAAACGGTTAAGGCTGTGAAGTCTTGAATTCCAGTTAAATCATTTATGAATTTGCTGTTCAAATTTAGGGTTGTAACACCTGTAATGTTGGCAGTTGATACTTGTCCATCTGGAATGCCAGAATCGTGTCCTAAATCTATAAGTGCTTGCTCAAAATTGGCATCTGCAATTACTGTGAATTGACTCAAAGAAACAAAGGGTAAAACAAGAAGAAAGAGTAGTATTTTTTTCATTACTATTTAAGTATTAAAGTAGACCAATCGCATAGCGAGTAATCAAAGGTTAAATTCTAAAATCTAATGATGCAGGGTAGCACTTTTGATTGAGTTTATTATTTATTATACTTAAAAGTAATAATTTTTCTTCCTTTTATTGTATATTCTTTCTTTTCGATTTAAAATAATTGTTTGCTAAAATTGCTCCTCTTGTTCAACTTCTTGAGTCCAGCTTTCGCAAGTAACTGTATATTGGCACAAATCACTTTCTCTGCTTAAATCGTATGCTGCAGCTTTTGCACTTTCTTCTAAATTCATGTTGGATCCTCCGCATTCTTGAAAATCATATATAATTTCTCCAAAATGGTCGATAACCATGCAACAGGTACTTTGGTTAGGGAATATCATGGCATTTAACATATATGCACAACTATTAAAGCTAAAAGAGATAACTGTAAAAGAAATGTAAAGGGGGGGTCTATTTTTTATGATTATTTTATTGAAATGAATTCTAAATTAAAAAGAGGTACTTAATTAACCATTAGCTTACCGGCAGCCTTAATATTATATGTGCTTGCTATTTTAAAGAAATAAATTCCTCTATTTAACCCTTCCTTATTAATGGTGATTTGGTCTCCGAAAACACCTTCCTGAGTCTTAGCTACTCTTCCATATAAATCGTAAATAACTAAGGTGTGGAAAGATTCTACAGGGTTATAAAACTTAAGAACACTTGTTTCACTTAGTGGGTTGGGGTATAAGCTGTAATTGTTAGTGCCTACAAAATCTTCAAATACTTCTGTTACTGAGCATTCATTGTTACAAGAACAAAACGTTGCGTTAATTCCCATTGCAACAGTATAGTTTTGATCTAAACCACCACTAGGATTCCCATTATCACATATGTCTATAAAGCTATTATCTGTTGCAATATGTCCAGTGACCTGTGAATGTCCCATTACCTTAAATCCACCACAACTGTTTTGTAAAGGCCCTGTGATGTTTCCATGAGACCTAAAGTCTCCTCCTACAGGGATCATACAATCGGTATAAAAGTTTCCATAATTAGTAAAACTCCCTGCTACTTTCATTTGCCCAGTATTTATAAAACCTGCATTTGAATTGTTTTGGAAATTGGAAAATAGGGAAGGATGGATAGATGTACTATGTATAGCATCACCAATGGAAATGTTCCCGCTGTTTTCAAAAGTTACAACAGATGAAATAGCTAGCTTACTTGATATATATAAATTCCCTGAATTATATATATTATAGCTATAATTTGAATCTATTGAATGGCTTTGAGTTCTTTCGCAATTAATAATGCCCTCATTGTTAAAATAGCTTCCCGTATCCATTATTTGAATTGTAATTACATCTATATTACCAATATTGTAATTGTTGAAATCTCCTTTTTCCATCCATATACTTTCCGCATTAATGATACCATTGTTAGTGAAATCACCTCCTCTAAACATAATGTTTTTGGTGTCTATGGTCCCGTTATTAATTAGGGTAGCACCTTCAAAAATTTCTATGAAATCAGCCGAAATAGTACCGTTATTGCATACTGTGCCTCCATTTTTTATATGAAGTCCTCTGTTAAGATCTCCTCCAGAATTAATGCAAAAAATTTCACCAGCTTCAACAGTCTTATCATATGGCATAATTGATGCTCCAGTTAGGGTGGAGGTACAGCTATTGCATTGACCATAATAATTATTGGAAAATAAAGCCAAAATAATTGTGCATGTAATTAAGTGATATTTAATGTGAAAAAGATTTTTGGGTAGTCTTGTTTTCATAGTTTCTGTTTTAGTGATTTAACAAAAAATTAACAAATATTGTGCCGAAATCTTTTTGGGGCTGTTGAGATTGATTTTATATTCTAAATATTTTAAAAATTAATTAGCTACCACGCTAGTAATTTTTAAGTATAAATTGGGCTTATCTTGATAATAGCTTACATCATTTACTGTTTTACTTACTCCACCTGCTCCAGCAGAACATTTAGCTTCTATGGAAGCTTGATCTAGTTCTGGTCCGTATTCTGTCCAAATGAATGTGGTAATCTGGTTATCAAATGATACTTCATCGGCAGCATTGTAATGTAAATGAGAGGAAGAAGAGTGGCTATCTGCACCAGCTGTTCGGCTCCAAGTTTGACATTGCTCATGAGAGTCGAAAGTTAGGGTGTTTCCTGTGGCAATGTAGTTTCCTGAATTATCTAGCGTATAAGCATCAATGGTTATTGTGTAAGTAATAGAACTGTCTTCTACTTTATTACAGCAAGTAAAAATCAAAATAATCACTAAACTTAATAAATGGTTTGTGTAATTTATTGCTTGTTTTTTCATGATTATTTTTTCTTTAATTACGTACTAGCACATTTTAATTTTTTATTCTTCCAATCCTATAGCATTTTCGACATTCTGTCCATCCGTTAATACAGCTAGATTCATGACAAGCTTTTCTGTTGTTTTATTTTCTAATTCATTAATCTAGATTTTAATTACTCTGTAGAACTCTCTGTTGAAAATTTTAAAATATTCCGCTGCGCTATATTCTTCAAATGCAGGAATAAAAAACCCCATTATTTTTCGTTCTCTTTCATTGTAAGATCTCAAATAATTCATCTTTTGCTGAGCATATTTTTCAATGTTTATTTCTGTTGTGGGTTCTGGAGCACCATCTACATCATATGTTTGTTTTGTGATTTCCCAATCATCTCCAGCAAAGCCCCATTCTTTCATTCTTTTAGAATGTCGTGCCATAATGGTATTTTCCATGTGGTCTGTTAATACATTCTGATAAATGTAAGCAGGTCTTATAGAATCAGCTTTAGAAAGATCTAGCACCATTTGGCTTATGAATACATGCTCTGGATTTCCATATGCTCCAACTAAATTATCTAAAGTGAAAATAACAGCTGGTTGAAAGCCATTTATTTGCTCAATTAATTGTTGTTGAACAATTTCATAATTAAATATTTTTTTGAATTTTATTTTTGCTATCGCTTCATATAGCTTTTCAGTTTCATTTAAATCATTTCTGAACTCATTGTGTGATATGTTAAAGAATAGAACTGAATCTAAAATGTTTTCACATGCTCTTATATGTGATTTGTTTCTTTCTTCAGATTGAGGAAAACTAATAACCCTAATATCCCAACCTGTATTATTAAGCATAGATATTGTACCACTTGTGCCGCACATGTCATCATCATGAGCAATTACAATCATTGCTTTTTTGTTTTCAATGGAGCTGAGTGATGTATCTGTAGGGTAATTCTCTGTTGGTGCATATTGGGTAACATCTTCTCTTTTACAACAGAAAAATAGCAACATGCATAATGCGTAAAAAGTTAGCTTTTTCATTTGTTTAATCTTTTGTTTTCAAGGTATAAAAAAAATGAGTAGTGTACCTTTTTCATGTTTTTAATTTATATAGATGAACATTAATTTTTGTAGCAATGAAAAAAACCATCTTTATTTTCTTTTTAATTCTTATTACTTCTCTTTTGGGTTATTTATTTATTCAGCTAATAGATTTTAAATACTATTGGGAGTGGTTACAAATGGATCATCAAATTGAAATATTGTTTGATTGGTGCGTATATGTATTAATTGAAGCTGCCAAGTATACCAACACAACATATGAGCTGGTAAATATTGTGCTTTTTGTACTGCTAATGCCACTTGTAATTTTGGTGCAAATGTTAATTAATATAACACTTATTTATAGAGTTAGAAAACTTCAAAAAGCTTAAAATATATGCTTTAGAAATTAAAAAATATGATTGTATTGTATTTATACTTATTAATTGGCCTAGTTTGGTTTTTGATTATTTCTATTTACAACTGGAGAGAATTTAATGGGCTTAAATTTCTTGTTGGAATTCTTGCTTACCCTTTGTTGTTTCCATTATTTTTTCACTTACAATTGAAAAAGGTTTTTATTTTTAAAAAGACATTAAAAGGGTTTAACACTTTCAAATTTTTAATCTTTAATGATTATGGTTTTAGGGGGAAAGAAGTAAACTATAATTTTTCAGATAATTACTTTAATTCTAAAAAAGTAGATGAGGATGTTTTTTAGCTTACTTTTTTCTTTTAAATACTAGATAGTATAAAGCTGTTAGTGTTGATCCAAGCATAGCAAGAGCCATGTCTTTTTGGGCATCCCATACATCTCCCTGCTGTCCGTTGTAATCTGTTGCTATATCTCCATTTATTAGAGTTAGCATCCACTCAAAAACTTCGTAAAAAACACTAAAAGATTGAACTAGCGCCCAAGCAAAAATAAGATTAGTTACATTCTTAATTTTAAGTGTAGAAAAAATTCCGTATAAATAGGGAAAAAAGAGTATTCCAAATGAGAAATGAACAAATCTATCGTAATGGTTTCTAGGGCTATTTAAATCCCAACCAAAGAATGTATTTAGCCAATCTTCATAGGGTACAAATGAGTAGATCCATCTTGCACCTATAATATGAATTAAAATAAAAAGTGCTACCGCAATAAATGCTGCTAGTTTAAGCTTGTTTCTTTTTAGGTCTACCACCAATATTAGGCTTATTAGTAATGTGCCCATATGCTGTAAAAATTGTTCGTTTGGGTAAACAGGATTAATTGTTGTAATGATTGCAACAACAATAAGTGTAATTACAATAATTATTTTTGATTTAACTGATGATATATTAGTATCCATTGCCATATTATTTATTCTATAATCCGATCCCAATTAAATGGTACAGTAATGGTTAAACACTTTTCAGTAATGGCTTTTTTTAGCTTACTTAATTTTTAAGAACTTTAATTTGAGCATGATTTCCATTTGAAGCTCTTAAGCTAATTAGATAATAACCAGCTGGTTGTTCAATTAATAAATTTAGCTTACTCATTTTATTAAATGAATAGCTGCCAACCTTCTTGCCATCTATTGAAAATAGTTCAGCAACTATAATTTCATGCATTGATCCTAATTCAATGGTTAATTCACCAGCTGTAGGATTAGGCAAAACAATAATTTCTTGTCCAAAAGTATTCTCAATTACACCAATATTTGAAATTGAAATACAATCAGAAATAGAGCTGCACCCATTCTGAGTAACTTTAACAGCGTAATTTCCATTAGTATTCGCAGTATAGCTTTGATTTGTTTCCCCATTAATTAGAGAAAAGCCATTGTCACAATCTAACCATTGATAAGCAGCTCCGCTTAAATTTGCTGATAGCACATTTCCATTTGCAGAAATAGAGTTATCAATTACAATAATTGTTATAGAATCTGTAGACGAATTAGAGCAAGGACCAGGTGTAGTATAAGTAATGGCATGAGGGCCGCCTGAAGAGTTTAGTAAATCAACTACACCAGTATTTGGATCTAAAGTTAATCCAAATGAAGTTGTAGTGAATGTGCCACCAGGAAGTCCCGTAACGACAGGAGTTGTTATTCCGAGGTTTGCACAATAAGTTGAGCTAGAGTAGCTAAAATCTGCGTTATCAGTAGGTTCAATTACTACTGTATATTGAGTCGTTCCACCAGAATATGAATAGGTAATTATGTAAATTCCAGGAGTTGATAATGAAAGGTCAATTTCTCCACTATTTACATCTATTGATAGACCTGTAGATGAAGAGAAAGTTCCACCACTAGTGCCATTTATTGTAGGGGATGGGTCAGTTTCATTTTGGCAATAAATGCCTTGGGTATATGTTATTGAAGTAGAAACGCTTTCAGGAATTATTATAGAAACTGCAGCTGACGCATTATCGCCTGATGTACTACCATCTCCATTTACTGCTAATCCAACACCATAAATAGTAACATCTCCAAAACCAGAACTTGGTGCTGTCCAAGGAAGTGTAAATATTCCTGTGGGTGATGCTCCCAAATGTTCGGCATATTGTAAGCCACCTCCAGTAGATACTAAATTTGTAACCTGAGTATTGGATGTTGAAGGTGTGCCCATTAATCCAGCTTGCCAGTTATTACTTGTTAAAGCAACTCCCTGGAAACCGTAAGAATTGGAAGAGTTACTAGTAACCTCAAATCTTAATGTATAAGTTGTTCCTGAATTATAAGCGGTAACAATATTTCCGTTTGCATCAGAAACAGTAATTGATAATGCGGTATTTAAACTAGCTCCTCCATGACATGCGGCACATGTTGCACCTCCAGAAATTGGACTGCCTGTTCTGTCACCTATTCCCATTAAGGCAGCACCATTTGAGCGAGGTTGAAAATCTTCGATTAAGCAACGTTCAGAATTTGTTTTAAAACTATAAGTAATTGCTACCGTTAACAGTGTGATTATGAAAAAAGTATTTTTCATAATAGAGTTTTTATTCAAATTAGTATTCATAGTTGTTAGTTTTAAATTGTTAAATTTTTATACTCATTATACAAACAGCATCAATTTATTTAAAATTTCTTTCTTTAAGCTCGTCAGCTGTACTAGAATCCGCAACTTGGACACCTAAGATAATCACTTTCATTTATTAGAGTTTAGGGTAGTAATTTTTTGATGATCTAAAATAAAATTAATTGTCATATTTAAAAGATTGACGTAAGAATTTTAAGATGTTTGCCTGAATTTGAAAAATTAAATTAAAGTCTCTCCATTTAAATCAGTAGTAAGTACTTCGCTCATGTAATTAAAAAAAGGATAAATGCTTTTAAATTCATTAATTAGAAATTTATCGAAATTAGTATTAAGTAATTTGCTATCTGAAATTTTCTGAGAATAAATAAATTGTTTAAATCTAAGTGATGTTATTCCAGGATGATTTTTATCAAAACCTTTTGGAGCTGTTTTTAATTGTTCTCCCTTGAGTGAGTTCCAAGTTTTTATCAATGAAGGTTCAGTTATTACTTTAATAAAATTCTCATGGTCTAATTCAATTTCTTTTCTGATTCGTAATAAATCATCTTTGTTTGGTTGCCAAAATCCAGCAGCTATAAATGAATTTCCAGGTTCTAAATGAAGGTAGTATCCTCCTCGAAATTTTGGTTTTTCTCTATGAAAACCAATTCCAAAATGAGTTTTATATGGAGTTTTGTTTTTAGAGAAACGAACGTCTCTATAGATTCTAAAAACCTTAAATTCATCTAAGTCGTTTTCCTTTTTTAATTGATGAAAAAGTTGTTCAGCAAATTTTATTACAGCTTTTTTTGAATTATCGTGTAGGTTTTTGTTGTCCTTGAACCAATCTCTGTTGTTGTTTTGAGATAGATGCTTTAAAAAATGAAATACTTCTTTGTTTAGCATAATCTTTAAAACTAATAAAAAGTATTTTTAAAAATCTAATTTTCAACTTTGGATTTCATTTTTGTTAAAGTGAATTTTAAGTTAAATATTAATTTAAAGAAATCAATTATTGACCAAAAGATTAACATTAGTCCAAAAATAATTAATGAATTAAATAAGAACTTTAGAAAATAGGGTTGTTCAATTAATTGCCATTTTAAGTTTGGTAGCTGCATTTCTTTAATTAGCACGATGCCAATTACAACAATATATGTGTATAAAGAAAAGAAAACATTATTTTTTAATTCAGTTGTTATGACTAAGCTTTGTAAACGATATGTGAATTTATTTTTCTTGTTCTTTTTAGACTTGGCTTTGATTTTTATTAGCTGTGGTTTTGAAATGAATTTCAAGAAAAATGACAATAAAAATTTCATTCCTAAGAAAATCGAAATTGAATTGAATAGAATTTTATCTAAAATAGGATCTAAATCGTTAGTAGGTGTGAAATAATTTATTGCAATAGAAAGTTCTATCAGCATTAAATAAAGAATTATTTTATTTGTTTTCTTTTTCAACTTTTTTTGCTGTTATAATGAATAACATTGAATTGGTTGAAAAGTATGTATTTAATTTTTGATTTCAGACTTTTACAAATTCGGGGTTCTTACTTTTAAATTAAGAAAATTAACTTGTAAGAAAAAAAATAGTAGAGAACTTTATTTTATTGACTCTGAGTTTGGCTTACATACTTTGCAAGGGGAGAGGTGTTGTTTTTTTATTTTTTCTAAAGATACTGAGAATTTGTTTTTTCTTAAGTACCTGCAATTTTCATTATGATATTTTTTCCCAGATTTGGTCTTAAATAGGGTGTGGTTATTGTCAGCTGATTTAAAGTCCTTTTCTGTAGATTGAAATTTTTCATTTTCAAATTTGGGTGTAAAGCTTTTATTCCAATTCCACAAGTCTTTATGTGTTTTAGACTCTATTTTATTTTGAATTGTGGAGTCTATATTATGAAAAAAGTCAATTCCAGTGAAATTTTCTAAACTATCAACAGAAATAACGTAATTCATAATGGGTTGTTTACTGTTTTTGTTTTCAATTAGTATGGCAATGTTTCTGCTGTAATTAGCAGGATCAATAGCAACTTTGTAATAATATTTAGGAACTGTTATGTTGTTTTCTCCTATTGTATCTAAACACTCTTTTTCTAAAACTCCTCCAGTAATTACAATTAGTTCTCCATATTCACTTGCCCAATCTCTAAATTTATTTTCAATCATTCTCCAAATTTGCCTGTTGAAACTTGGTTTTTGAGGAGACATGTTGCTCAAGTAAAAGCTTTCACTCATGGCATTAGTATTATATTTCATGTCACCTGCTGGTGCTAAGTGACCCCTGTCATATCCACTGCCTTTGTAGTCTTTAAGCTGAGCTGAATTGTTTTTTACAAGAGGGTCTTCACGAAAATTATCAGATCTTGAAATAGTTGGGTTAAATAAATGTGGCTTTAAAGTGTATTGAACCCATTCGGCTTGTTTATGTTCTGCTGAATATGATAATGTGTAAAAACTATGTTTAATTATTTGGTTTGTTTGACCTTTAGGTTCCCAACTTTGGGAGTTATAATAATTTATATTGAAAATTGTAATGCTAAAAGTTAAAAGCAAATTGAAAATATATTTCATTTAATAAAAATAAGAATTTGTACCTTTTAAGAGAAATTGCATTATAGATGATATAAATGTTAAGTTATGAGTAAAGATCTTAGTTCTTCAACTTTTTCGTCTAAAGTTATTTTTGGTTTAATTAGCACTTCAATTATCTTTCTAATAATTGGGCTAATTTTTAAATTTATGTTTTGGCCTGGTGCAGCATTTACAATTGTTTTAGCACTTTTAATAATTGCATTGTTGTTGTTAGGGATTTCAATAAAAAAAGTAATTAACAAGCAAGTTTTTTATAAAGCTTTACATCCAATTTTAGGAGCAGTTTTTACAATAGGAGTACTCTTTAAAGTTATGCATTGGCCTGGTGCAGGTATTATGATTATGGTCTCTATGTTTGGATTGTCTTTTGCATTTTTAGAATTTGCTTTTAGTTTAAGAAAAACAATTCTCTCGCTTGTTCCTGCTTTGTTTTCTGTTTCTATAATAATGATGCTTTTTAAGATAATGCACTGGCCATTTGCTAGTGAATTACTAATATTCACCTTTTTGTTTTTTGCACTAATTACAACCTGTGTAATTTTTTATAGAGGTTTTAAATTCAAAAGTTCAACCCCTCTAGGCTCAAATTTTTTAGTTATAGGTGTTTTGTCTTTACTGTATTTTATTGTTGAATGTGCTACTATTTTGAAATTTCAATTTTTTGGTTTTGAACATTTTCAACTCAGATTAATTATTGTTAGTTTACTTTTCTTATTGTTTGTTTTTAGTCTTTTTATACTTTTTTTTAATACTGAAGAATTTCAAAAGAAGTTTGAATTTGAGTTTCAGTTTTTACAATCCTTATCAATTATCTACGCTTTTATGCTTGTAATTCAGGTCCTTGTTTCTGCACAAGCTTAATTTAGTTTACCAGCAATGTACCCTGTTGTCCAAGCTGCTTGAAAGTTATACCCTCCAGTTATTGCATCTATGTCTAATACTTCACCTGCAAAGTATAAATTCTTAATTGATTTGCTTTGCATAGTCTTTAAATCTATGCTTTCTAAACTAACACCTCCGCATGTTACAAACTCTTCTTTAAATGTTGTTTTACCTTTAATAGAGTAGATGTCGTTGGTAAGTTGGTTGATTAGTTTGTTTACCGGTTTTTTGCCAAGTTCATTCCATTTTTTTGAATTTGATATTTCACTTTTATTAATTAAGTAGATCCACAATCTTTCTGGAATGTAATTGAATTTAGTGGAGGAAACTTTTTTGTTTGGATTCTTTAAAGCACATTCTTTTAGTGCTTTTTCTACTATTGAATTGTTAGTTTGATTTACCCAGTTGAGCTGTATCTTAAAATTGTATTCCAATTCATTTAAAGATCTTGCTCCTAAAGATGATAGTTTTAAAATTGCAGGGCCACTCATTCCCCAATGAGTAATTAAAAGAGGCCCAGAAGATTTTAGTTTTGTTCCCTCAATTTTTACGATTACATTCTTTAATGAAATGCCCATTAATTTTGTAATCTGTTCATTGGGCATGTTAAATGTAAATAAAGAGGGGACAGGTGGTATTATTTCATGGTTTAATCGCTCTAGCCATTTTAAGCCTTCAATTTTAGGGCTTCCACCACTTGCTATAATAACATGAGAATAAAGTTCTTTTTTTTGCTCAGATTTAATAGTTAGTTCAAGTAATTCATTTTTCTCTTTGATTGCAATTATAGGGCTGCCAAGTACAATTTCAATTTTCAATTTATAAATCTCTTTTTCTAAGCAAGCTATTATGCTTGAGGATGAATTTGATTTTGGAAAAACTCTTAAATCTTCCTGAACATATAAGGGGACTCCTCTGTTTTCAAACCACTCAAAAGTATCTTTGGTGTTGAATATATGAAATGCTTTTTTTAATTGTTTTCCTCCTCTTGGATATGCTTTACAAAGTTCATTGATTGAAAAACACCCACTGGTGACATTGCACCTTCCACCACCAGAAATTTTCACTTTTGATAAAGTCTTGTTAGATTTTTCAAAAATTGTAACACTAGAATTTGGGTGATTTTTTTTTACATTAATTGCTGAGAAAAACCCAGCAGCTCCTCCTCCTATAATTGCAACTCTCATTTGATTACTCTAGTTTATAATTTAAAAACGACATTAGCTTTTCATCTAAAAAATAATTTGTGTTTTCTAGTTTTGTTTTGTTGTAGTTGTTTAAATATTTTTTCTTGGTGTAAAATTCTTTTTTCTCTTTAGAAAATTTTTCAGAAACTTTAACTTTATCTAGAGCAGTTTTTAAACCATTTCTTCTTGTTTTCCATCTTTTTTTAAGGGAAAATTTGTCTTCTATTTTAGTTAACTCTATTTCGGGCTGTACAAGTAAGTCAATGTATCTTATGAAAAGTATCTCATTACTTTGTTGCGCAAAAACTCTCCATTTATCTAGAAATAGGTTGTACTCCTCAATGTATTGATAAGAAGGAGTAGGCCAATTACATTTCTTCGCCCATTTTTCGTAGCTTAATAACCAGCTGTAGGGGTCTTTTGAAATTACAATAACCCCATTGATTTCAGTGTTTAATTCCCAAGATTTTTTAAAATCAGCATAGGATTTGAAATTGTAATTATTTAAATATTTTGATTCTGGTATTTTAGTTTTGTCATCGTACAGTCTAAAATGCTTTTGTAGGGGATGTTCTCTTTCTTTTCTTAAGCTATGAATTTTGATGTCGAAGTTATTAACCAAAAGTGATTCTAGAAAATTTGTTCCACTTCTTTGTAAACCGTAATGAAGTAATTTTTTTTTCATAAGGTCACTAATCTATTTTACGATAATCTTTACAATATTCATTTGAATTCTCAATGCTTTTTAATTCATTTAAATTAACATCATTGTAGCTGTTTGACTTTCCCCAAAAAAACAGTTTTTGGAATAATGGTAATAGTTTACTGTCTTTAATTTCATTTAGAAAATAATCTTCATGCTCTTTTTCTTTAA
>Ga0315331_10001569_pt1 | contig 17121 bp, 16 predicted proteins | sample M160m34915metaG_FD_203456 | JGI IMG/M metagenome (GOLD analysis project Ga0315331, IMG submission 203456) | Ammonia-oxidizing marine archaeal communities from Monterey Bay, California, United States - M1 60m 34915 | ecosystem: Environmental > Aquatic > Marine > Intertidal zone | place: USA...
GCAATAGATGGTGCAGATGCTCTCCTAATAGCTACAGAATGGGCTGTTTTCAGAAATCCAAGTTTTGATAAAATCGAAAAACTATTATTAGATAAGGTTATTTTTGATGGAAGAAATTTATATGAGCTTGATTTTATGAAACAAAAGGGTTTTCATTACGAAAGTATTGGGCGTAAAATGATAACAAAAGCATGAAAAAAAGAGTGCTAATAACTGGAGCTGCAGGCTTTTTAGGGTCTCATCTTTGTGATCGTTTTATTAAAGATGGTTTCGTTGTTTTTGGCATGGACAATTTAATAACAGGAAAGCTTCAAAACCTAGAGCATTTAAATAACAATAAATGTTTTGAGTTTATCAATCATGATGTTTCAGAATATATTTCGTTTGAAGGAGAATTAGATTATATACTTCATTTTGCTTCTCCAGCGAGTCCAATTGATTATTTAAAAATACCAATTCAAACATTAAAAGTAAGCTCTTTAGGTACTCATAATTTATTAGGTTTAGCAAAAGCAAAAGGTGCTAGAATTCTTGTAGCATCAACAAGTGAAGTCTACGGTGATCCATTGGTTCACCCTCAAGAAGAATCTTATTTTGGCAATGTTAACCCGATTGGCCCTAGAGGTGTTTACGATGAAGCTAAACGATTTCAAGAATCCATTACAATGGCCTATCATCGTTTTCATGGTTTAGAAACAAGAATTGTTAGGATTTTCAACACATATGGATCTAGAATGCGTCTAAACGATGGTCGTGTCTTACCTGCTTTTATTGGTCAAGCACTTAGAGGAGAAGATTTAACGATTTTTGGTGACGGCTCACAAACACGATCTTTTTGTTATGTCGATGACCTAGTAAACGGCATTGTAAAGTTATTATTTAGCAATGAAGTTGAGCCAGTAAACATTGGAAATCCAGACGAGGTAACAATTGCAGAATTTGCAAATGAAATCATTAAACTAACTAATACTAATCAACAAGTTATTTACAAACCATTGCCTGAAAACGATCCATTACAAAGACAGCCTGATATAACAAAAGCAAAAAATGTGTTAGGATGGGTTCCTAAGGTTTCAAGAAGTGAAGGTTTAAAGCGTACGTATAATTATTTTCTTAGTCTCTCAGAAGATGAGCTTTATAAAAAAGACCACAATGATTTTAAAGAATATATAAAAAATTGATATGGGTTATTTTTCTCACGAAACAGCAGTAATTGATGAAGGCTGTCAGATAGGTGAAAATGTTAAAATTTGGCATTTTAGTCATGTTATGCCTAATTGTAAAATTGGAGATAATTGTAACATAGGTCAAAATGTAGTTGTATCGCCTAATGTAATATTAGGTAGAAATGTGAAAATTCAAAATAATGTTTCTATTTATACAGGTGTAATTTGTGAAGATGATGTTTTTTTAGGTCCATCAATGGTTTTCACAAATATTATAAACCCAAGAAGTGCTGTAATAAGAAAAGATAGCTATGTTGAAACTTTAGTAGGGAAAGGGGCCTCAATTGGTGCTAATGCAACTATTGTTTGTGGAAATAAAATTGGTCAATATTCTTTGATTGGAGCTGGAACTGTAGTTACAAAAGAGGTTAAGCCTTACGCTTTAATTGTTGGGAACCCAGGTAAACAAATAGGTTGGGTTAGTGAATATGGCCATCGATTAAATTTTAAAGATAATTTGGCTACTTGTGAAGAATCTAAACAGAAATACGAATTGATTAGTAATAAAGTAAAAAAAATTTCATGAACGATAATAAAATAAAATTTGCTATTGTCGGTGCTGGACATATTGGTAAAAGGCATGCAGAAATGATTTCAAGAAATAAGGAATCTGAATTAATTGCCCTTTGTGATGTCAAATCTCAAGAAGAGCTAAATACAGAGAAGTATAATGTTCCTCTATATGAATCAATTGAAGAATTACTTGAAAATCATCCGGATATTGATGTTGTTAACATATGTACTCCCAATGGGTTGCATTCAGATCAAGCAATTGTCGCAATTGAAAATGATAAGCATGTAGTTGTAGAGAAACCCATTGGACTTTCAAAAAATAAATGTGAAGGCGTAATCTTTAAAGCATTAGAAAGACATAAGCAAGTTTTTGCGGTAATGCAAAATCGATATTCACCTCCCAGTGTTTGGTTGAAAGATATTGTTTCTAATAAAATCATTGGTGATGTTTTTATGGTTCAGGTGAATTGTTATTGGAACAGAGACGATAGATACTATAAAAAAAATGGTTGGAAAGGAACTCAAGATTTAGATGGAGGTACTTTATTTACCCAATTTTCTCACTTTATAGATATAATGTATTGGTTGTTTGGTGACATTAAAAATATTCAAGGAAAGTTTAATGATTTCACTCATAAAGAAAGTACAGATTTTGAAGATTCAGGATTTGTTAATTTTGATTTTATTGATGGGGGAATGGGTTCCATTAACTATTCTACTGCTGTTTGGGGGGCTAATTTAGAAAGTAGTATTACAATAATAGGAAGTAATGGAAGTGTTAAGGTTGGAGGGCAATACATGAACGAGGTTGAATATTGTAACATTGATGGCTATGGAATGCCAGAACTTGCTCCATCAAATCCGCCAAACGATTACGGAATGTACAAAGGAAGTGCAGCTAACCATCATTACATAATAGAAAATGTTATTGATACATTAAAAGGAAGAACAACAGCAACTACAAATGCCCTTGAAGGCTTAAAAGTTGTTGAAATAATTGAAAGAATATATAATTTAAGAGATGGAAGAAATGATTTATAACCGTTTGGTTAAAAAAGAAGCAACTTTAGCTGTTATTGGATTGGGCTATGTTGGATTGCCAATCGCATTGGAATTTGCTAGAAAAATCAAAGTTGTTGGCTTTGATATTAATGTTGATCGTGTAGATTTAATGAAACAAAATATTGATCCAAGCAACGAGTTAGTTGCAGCTGATTTTGATGGCTGTGATATTTCTTTCACTCACAACTTGGAAGATTTAAAAGAGGTGCAATTTTACATTGTTGCTGTTCCAACACCTATAGATCAAAGTAAAAAGCCAAATATTAAACCTCTTATTGGAGCAACTACAACTGTTGCGAAAGTTTTAAAAGAAGGTGATTATGTTGTTTATGAATCTACTGTTTATCCTGGATGTACTGAAGATGATTGTATTCCTGTTCTTGAATCAATTAGTGGCTTAAAGTTTAAGAAAGATTTTAAGGTAGGATATTCACCTGAAAGAATTAATCCAGGAGATAAAGAACATACATTGGCAAATATTATTAAAGTTTCATCTGGATGTGATTCCATTTCTGCTGAGGAAATTGCTAAGACCTATGAGTTAGTAGTTGATGCAGGTGTTCACAGGGCTTCATCAATAAAAGTAGCTGAAGCTGCAAAAATTATTGAAAACACTCAGAGAGATTTAAACATTGCTTTAATTAATGAGCTGTCGATGATTTTTGGACGCATGAATATAAATACTTATGATGTTTTAGAAGCCGCAGGTACTAAATGGAATTTTTTAAAATTTCAGCCTGGCTTAGTTGGAGGTCATTGTATTGGTGTAGATCCTTATTATTTAACACACAAAGCAAAAGAATTGGGTTATCATGCGAAAATTATTAACTCTGGTAGAGCTGTTAATGATGCCATGGGAGCATATGTTGGAAATAAGACTGTTAAAATGATTTTGTCTAAGGGTAAAAGTTTAATTCAATCAAAAATTCTTGTTATGGGAGCAACCTTTAAAGAAGACGTTTCAGACATTAGAAATTCTAAAGTTGTTGATGTTATCAATGAAATAAAATCATTTTCTTGTCATGTTGAGGTGGTTGATCCTCATGCAGATTCTGATGAAATAAATGATGAATATGGGTTTAATTTGGTTGATAAAATTAATGCTCCTTACGATGCTGTAGTAGTTGCAGTAAATCATAAGGAATATTTAAAATTAGATGAAAGTTACTTCAAATCTATATTAACAGAAAAAGGAGTTTTAGTAGATATAAAAGGAATTTTTAAAAATTCAATTTCAGATATTGAATATTGGACATTATAGATAAGATGAAAAAAATATTAGTTACGGGTGGGTCTGGTTTTATAGGGTCTCATGTAGTAAGACTTTTGGTTAATAAGTATCCAGATTACTTAATTGTAAATTTAGATAAATTAACCTATGCTGGTAATCCTGAGAATTTGTTAGATATTGAAAATAAATCAAACTATAAATTTGTTAAAATGGATATTACTGATGAAGCAGGTGTTTTTAATTTGTTTGAAGAATACCAATTTGATGGAGTTATTCATTTAGCAGCTGAATCTCACGTAGATCGTTCTATTTCAAACCCTAATGAATTCATTCATACTAATATTGTAGGTACTTTAAATCTTTTAAATGCTTCAAGAAATATTTGGGGTAATGAATTTGAAAATAAGATATTTTATCATATATCAACCGATGAAGTTTATGGATCCTTAGGAGATGAAGGTTTTTTTCTTGAAACAACGCCATACGATCCAAGAAGTCCCTATTCTGCTTCAAAAGCCAGTTCCGACCATATTGTAAGGGCTTATTTTCACACTTTTGGACTTCCTGTTAAGATATCTAATTGTAGTAATAATTACGGATCACATCAATTCCCAGAAAAATTAATCCCTTTAATTATTAATAATATAAAAAATGAAAAACCTTTACCTGTTTATGGTAAAGGGGAGAATATTAGGGATTGGCTTTGGGTAGAAGATCACGCAAAAGCCATAGATGTTATTTTTCATAAAGGTGAAATAGGTGAAACATATAATATTGGTGGTCACAACGAATGGAAAAACATTGATCTTATCCATCTTTTATGTGATATTCTGGATCAGAAACTCGGTAATTCAATTGGTAAATCTAGAGAGCTAATTACTTTTGTTAAAGATAGAGCTGGGCATGATATGCGCTATGCTATTGATGCCACTAAAATTAAAAATAAATTGGATTGGATTCCTTCAGTTACATTTGAAGAGGGGTTAAAGAGCACTGTTGAATGGTACCTCGAAAATCAAAAATGGATGAAAAATGTAACATCCGGTTCTTATTTGGAGTATTACAATGAACAATACAAAAAGTAGTTCTATTTGGGATTTATAAGTAATATTTTTAAAAAAAAGGAAATTCTTTCTCCTTATGATTTATCAGCTATAAAAGTTGATGTTCATTCACATTTTATACCTGGTATTGATGATGGAGCACCAACAGTTGAAGATTCAGTTCAGCTGATTACTTCAATGTCAAACCTTGGTTATAAAAAAGTAATTACCACCCCCCATATAATGAGTGATTACTATAAAAACACTCCTGAAATTATTTTATCTGGATTGGATAAAGTAAAAGAGGCTCTTTATAAGGCTGGTGTTGATATTGAGGTTGAAGCTGCTGCTGAATATAATTTAGAACCAGAATTTGAAGAAATTATTAAATCTAATAATGTACTTAGTTTTGGAGGGGATAAAAAATATGTTCTTTTTGAGCTTTCTTTTTTTAATGAACCTTCCAGATTAAAAGAAATAATTTGGGATTTAAGCAATAAAGGTTTTCAGCCAGTTCTTGCCCATGTAGAACGTTATGCATATTGGCATAAGAAATGGGATAAAATAGAAGATATGATTAACAGAAATGTTAAGCTGCAATTAAATATTGGATCTATTACTGGTGCTTATGGTCCAGAAGTTAGGGCAATGGCTATTAAGCTAATAAATGATGGTTTGATCGATTTTGTAGGTTCTGATTGCCATAATCCAAGACACCTAGATATGATAAATCACGCTCTAACAGATCCATATTTTCACAAGCTATGTAATCAAACCCAGTTATTAAACCGATCTTTGTAGCTTAAAGAGATGCACTTGATGTTGGAAATTTCCTGTCAATTTTCTTAAATAAGCCTTGAAGAACTTTTCCTGGTCCAGATTCAATAACTTCACTAGCTCCATCTGCAATCATTTGTTGCATTGTTTGTGTCCATTTTACTGGAGCTGTTAATTGAGCAATAAGATTTTTTTGAATTTCTGCGGGATTAGACACTGCACTTGCAGTAACATTTTGATAAACTGGGCATGAAGGAGTATTAAATGTGATTGCTTTAATTGCTTCTTCTAATTCGAATTTAGCAGGTTCCATTAAAGGAGAATGAAATGCACCCCCTACAGGTAAAACTAAAGCTCTTCTAGCCCCAGCATTTGTTAAAGATTCACAGGCAAGATTAATGGCATCTAGTTCTCCTGAAATTACTAGCTGACCTGGGCAGTTGTAGTTTGCTGCCACTACAATTCCTTCTGTTTCTGAGCAAATATCTTCAACAACATTATCATCTAACCCAAGAATAGCAGCCATTGTAGAGGGTTTAGCCTCACAAGCTTTTTGCATGGCTAATGCTCTTGCATGAACAAGTTTTAAGGCGTCAGAAAAGTCAAGACAGTTGTTAGCTACAAGTGCAGAAAATTCACCTAAGGAATGTCCAGCTACCATGTTTGGTTTGAAATCATTGCCAATCGTTTTAGCTAATATTACTGAATGTAAAAAGATTGCAGGCTGAGTAACTTTTGTCTGCTTTAATTCCAAATCTGTTCCAGAGAACATAATATCAGTAATGCTAAACCCAAGTTGTTCATTTGCTTGATCAAATAATTCTTTAGCTTTTGCAGATGAGTCGTACAGGTCTTTTCCCATACCAATGAATTGGGCACCTTGGCCCGGAAATACATATGCTTTCATATAATAAAATTGCTGTTAGTCTCTCCCGAAAATTCTGAGGATAAATAGAAATAAATTTATAAAATCTAGATATAAGGTTAGTGCTCCCATGATTACTAGTTTTTGCTTCGTTTCGCCTTCTTGAGCACTTGCACCAATTCTTTTGATTTTTTGAACATCGTAAGCTGTTAAACCAGTAAAAATTAAAACTCCAGCAATACTAATGATGTAATCTAATTGAGCACTACCCATAAACCAATTAACTACAGAGGCGATAATAATTCCAATTAATGCCATGTATAAAATACTTCCAAATTTTGTTAAGTCTGTGCTTGTGGTGTAACCCAAAACGGCCATTGTTCCAAATGTGCCTGCGGTTATGAAAAAAGTAGATGAAATGGTTCCTAAATTATAAGCAAGAAATACATAGCTTAAGCTCATTCCCATCAAAACGGAAAAAAGAATAAAAATTGACATTAAAATAGGCGCACTTAGTTTAGTAAATCTTGTGCCCATTAGTAATACCAGTCCTAGTGGAGCCAGCATAATAATCCAATGAGTTATTCCAGTTATTACAATGCCTGAGTTTGCAAACCAGTAGGCTGTTATGGCTGTAATCCCAAGAGCAACGAACATCATTGAGAAAACATTGGACACAAAACTTTTTGATAGTTCTTGTGTCTTTAAAATTGAATTTGATTGTGTGTGTTTTTCTAGCATATTGAGTTTTAATTAAATAACGAGGAATTAAGTAGAATATTGAGTTATAACCCTTCTTTTATATCTAGTAAAAAAGATTTAATGTTACTTAGTTTTTTAACTATTGTATGGTTGTGTGATACTTCTTCTTTATTTCCTTTAAGTTTATCTTTTGCTCCTTGAAGTGTGTAGCCTCTTTCTTTAACTAAGTGAAAAATAATGTGGTAGTTTTCAACATCTTGTTTAGTGAATAACCGATTACCTTTTTTATTTTTTTTTGGTTTAATAATGTCAAATTCTTTTTCCCAAAACCGAATTAAAGAATTGTTAACATCAAACATTTGAGCTACTTCTCCGATTGAGTAGTAGACTTTAGTTAGTTCAAACGATTTAATTGAGATTTCACTCATAATGTAAAATTAATACAAACAATCAATTCTGTTACAAAGAGTAAAGAATTATAAATAACAAAATAATGTTAACTACATTGATTGAATTGGTCTCGAAGATAGCTCAATTACTTTTTCATACTCTTCTGGACTTAAATCATTGAAAAAATAATTCACAGGATTTACTTTATTATTATTTTTTATTACTTCATAGTGAAGGTGAGGGCCTGTAGATTGTCCAGTATTACCAAGAAAGGCGATTACTTCTCCTTTCTTAATTTTTTGTCCCTTCCTGCAATTTAATTTTTTGCAATGAGCATATTTTGTTTTGTATCCAAAACCATGGTCAATGATAACACATTTTCCATATCCACTGTTCCATTTTGCTAATTCAATAACACCATCTCCAGTGGCATAAATCTCTGTTCCTACTGGAGCGGTAAAATCTTGTCCAGTATGTAATTTCATAATTTTATGAATAGGATGCATTCTATAACCAAAACCAGAAGAAATTCTACTCAAATCTTTATTTGAGATGGGTTGAATACTAGGGATGCATTTAAGCATTTGTTCTTTAGTTTTAGTTAGCTCAATTACTTCATCAAAAGATCTTGATTGAGCAACTATTTTTTTTTCAATTGCTTCTACCTTATTGGAAATGTCAATTAAAAGAGATTCGTGTCTTAAACCTTGATATTTTTTGAATTTCATTGAATTACCACCAGTACCTAATTTTCTTTTATAATCCGGGTATGGTTTAACCTCAAAAATTGATCGATAGATGTTGTCATCTCTATCTTCAATGTTTTCTAAAACAATAATTATTTCTTCTAAATCTGTATAAAACTTATTTAATTCAGCTCTTACATTAGCATTGTCTTTAGTGGCTTCTTTTCTAATGTAGTCGTTTATTCCATTGAAAGAAATAGCAAGAACTAGGGCGCAGAAAACTATTGATGAAACAAAGTAGTATGAAATTTTCTTTAATCTTCCAATTAAAGTTAATTCCACTTCTTCATATTTTAAGCTTTCTGGATTGTATTTGTATTTTGTCTTTGCCAATTTTAAAAGTCTAAATCTCATGCAAAAATATTCTAAAATGCCTAAATTTGCAACCGAATCATCGATTGATAGTTTGTGTTTGTCGAGTATAACGAATTGCTTAATACATGAAGGTTAAAGAAATAAGAGAAAAATATTTAAACTTTTTCAAATCAAAAGGTCATCAAATTGTATCATCTGCTCCTATGGTTGTAAAGAATGATCCGACTCTTTTGTTTGCCAATGCTGGAATGAATCAATTTAAATCCTTCTTTTTAGGTGATACAAAATCTAAATATTCAACAGTAGCAAACTCACAGAAATGCTTAAGAGTTTCTGGAAAACACAATGATTTAGAGGAAGTAGGTTTGGATACTTACCACCACACCATGTTTGAAATGCTTGGCAATTGGTCATTTGGAGATTATTTTAAAAAAGAAGCAATTTATTGGTCTTGGGAATTGTTGACAGAGGTTTATAAGTTAGACAAATCCCAAATTTACGTAACTGTCTTTGGAGGGGATAAGAATGATGGGTTGAGTGTGGATACAGAAGCTTACGAAATATGGTCTGAACTTTTAGAAAAAGATAGAATTTTAGCGTGTGATAAAAAAGATAATTTTTGGGAAATGGGAGCTGCTGGTCCCTGTGGGCCATGCTCTGAAATTCATATTGATTTAAGAGATCAATCAGAAAGAAATGAAGTTGATGGCATTTCTCTTGTGAATAAAGATCACCCTCAAGTTATCGAAGTCTGGAATTTAGTGTTTATGGAATACAATCGTAAAGCAGATGGATCACTTCATCCGCTCTCTGAAAAACACATAGATACTGGAATGGGTTTAGAGCGTTTAGCTATGATTCTTCAAAATAAAAAGAGCAATTATAATTCAGATGTTTTTAGTCCATTAATTCAAAAAGTAGAAACTTTATCTCAAAAAAACTACAATAGTGATGCAGCTTTATTAGATCCTGTTACTGTAGCCATGAGAGTGATTGTTGATCACATTAGAGCAATTGCTTTTTCTATAGCAGATGGTCAGCTTCCGTCAAATACTGGAGCTGGTTATGTTATTCGTAGAATATTAAGAAGAGCTGTTCGCTATGGTTACCAGACACTCAACCTTAAGGAGCCTTTTCTTTACGAGCTAGTAGAAGTATTAGCAATTCAATTTGATGGTGTATTTCCTGAACTTGAAAAACAGAAAGAATTTATTGAAAAAGTAGTAAAAGAAGAAGAAACTTCTTTTTACAGAACGTTAGAACAAGGTTTAAAAAGGATAGATTCTATTTGCTCTATGCTAAAAGAAAATAATAAGGATGTTGTTTCTGGAAAAGATGTTTTCGAGCTTTACGATAGGTATGGATTTCCGATTGATTTAACAGAGTTAATTTCTAAAGGATATGGATTTACAATTGATACTGATGGTTTTAATGTAGCGCTAAATAAACAAAAAACAAGGTCTAAAGCGGCTGCAGTAAGTGAAAAATCTGATTGGATTGTCATTCAAGAGGATGACAAAGAAGAGTTTATAGGTTATGATTTTACTGAATCAGATGTAAAGATAACAAGGTATAGAGAGGTCCTTGAAAAAGGAAAAAAAACATATCACCTAGTATTTAATTTCACTCCTTTTTACCCCGAGGGAGGAGGGCAGATCGGAGATGCCGGCTACATAGATGATGGAGAAAATAAACTATCTATAATTGACACAAAAAAAGAAAATGATTTAATCATACATTTTTCTAAAGAGCTGCCAAAAAATATAAATGCTTCTTTTAAAGCTGTTGTTAATGCCATTAAAAGAGAATTAATAGCCAATAACCATACAGCTACTCATTTACTTCATCAAGCTCTACGAGAAGTTCTTGGTGAACATGTAGAACAAAAAGGATCCTTAGTTAACGATAAACATTTGCGTTTTGATTTTTCTCATTTTGAAAAGCTTTCTAAAGATGATATTGTTGATATTCAACAGTTAGTTAACAATAGAATAAGAGCATCTATTCAATTGGAAGAATTTAGAAATATTCCTTTAAATAAAGCTAAAGAAGAAGGGGCAATGATGCTTTTTGGTGAAAAGTATGGAGAGGTTGTTCGTATGATTAAGTTTGAAGATTCCATAGAACTATGTGGGGGGATTCATGTTAATTCAACTTCAAATATTGGCCAGTTTATAATAACAAATGAAAGCTCAATTGCTGCTGGAGTTAGAAGAGTAGAAGCCATTACAGCTGATGCTGCAGATCAGTACTTAAACAACAAGTTAGCTGTTGTTGATCAGTTGGCTGATTTACTAAAGCATCCTAAAGATATTTATTCAGCTGTTAATGATCTGTTAAATAAAAACGCAGACTTACTTAAAACAATTGAGACATCCGATAAAGAAAAAGCGGTAGCAATCAAGAATCAATTGATTGAATCAATGGAAGTTATAAATGGAGTAAGTTTTCTAGCTCAAAAAGTAGATTTAAATGCTAATTCAGTTAAGGATATTTGTTTTGAGTTGAAAAGTAAGGTGAAGAATCTTTTTCTAGTTCTTGCTTTTGAACAAAAAGGAAAGGTAATGATTTCTGTGGCCCTTTCAGATGACATGATTTCTCAGAAAAAACTAAATGCAGGTGAAATAGTTAATGAATTAGCCAAAGAAATTGGAGGAAGGGGCGGAGGTCAACCATTTTTTGCAACAGCAGGTGGTCCAAATTCTTCTGGAATCAATCAAGCGTTAACTAATGCAAAACAAATAATTTCTTAATTGTGAATGTTGGTGTATGTTTTTACATCTTTAGCTGTTATATCATTTCCACTTAAGATAATTAGACGTTCAATAATGTTTCTTAACTCTCGAATGTTTCCTGTCCAGTTTATTTCTTGAAGTAAGACAAGAGCATCATTTTTAATGGTCTTTAAAGGTAATCCTTGATCATTGCAAATTAACTCTAAAAAATAATTCACTAAAACAGGAATGTCATCTCTTCTTTCATTCAGTGAGGGAACTTTAATTGGAATTACATTTAACCTGTGAAATAAATCTTCTCTGAAATTCCCATTGCTAATTTCAGCTTTTAAATCTTTATTAGTTGCAGCAAGAATTCTAACATTAACTTTAATTTCTTTATCGCTTCCAACTCTCGAGATTTTATTTTCTTGAAGAGCTCTTAGAACTTTAGCTTGAGCAGAAAGACTCATGTCACCTATTTCGTCTAAAAAAAGAGTTCCTTTATCTGCTTGTTCAAATTTCCCTTGTCTTAGTTTGTGAGCAGATGTAAATGCTCCTTTTTCGTGACCAAATAACTCGCTTTCAATTAGTTCAGACGGAATTGCAGCACAATTCACTTCAATAAAAGGTGATTTATTTCTTTCACTTTTTTCATGCAATTGCCTTGCAACAAGTTCTTTTCCAGACCCGTTTGCTCCAGTAATAAGCACACGCGCGTCTGAAGGTGCAACCTTGGAAATCATTTCTTTGATAGCTAAAATGCCTTTGCTATTACCCACTATTTCTGTGAATTTCCCTTTAGAAACTTTTCTTTTTAAGGTTTTAATTTCTTTTACAAAAGATTTCTTATCTAAAGCGTTTCTAAGTGTAACTAGAGTTCTGTTAAGATCTAATGGTTTTTGAATAAAATCATAAGCTCCTTTTTTAATGGCTTCAACAGCTGTTTCAACATTGCCATGACCACTTATCATAATAAAAGGTGTTTCAATTTCTAAGGCAATGGTTGCTTCAAGGACTTCCATCCCGTCCATTTTTGGCATTTTTATATCGCAAAGAATAATGTCGTATTTGTTTTTTTTAATAAGCTCTAATCCTGCTTTTCCATCTTCAGCATCATCTACCTTGAAATTTTCAAATTCTAAAATTTCTTTTAGTGTAGACCTAATTGGTCTTTCATCATCAATTACTAATATTTTAGACATAATATTTTTTTAATAATTTAATTACAAAAATCAAACCATAATAAATTAGTCTTTAAATCTAATCCATTTTAGTAGCTCTTTGTAGCTTGCTTTTTTTCCATACATTAAGATTCCAACTCTATAAATTTTAGAAGCAATCCAAGTGGTGGTTATAAAAGTTATGATTAAAAGAAACATAGAAAGCAGTACCTGCCAAACCATTCCTTCTCCGCCTATTGCTACTCTAACCAACATTACAACAGGAGATGTAAATGGGATTTCACTACACCAAAAAGCAGTTGAACCATGTGGGTTTCCTATAATATTTATAGCTATAATGTAAGCAAAAGCTAAGGGTGCAGAAAGTGGAATCATAAATTGCTGTGTGTCAGTTTCACTATCAACAGCAGATCCGATTGCAGCCATTAGAGATCCATAGAGTAAATAACCACCAACAAAATAAAACAGAAATAAACCAATCATTAGAGGCCAATTTATTTGCCTAAAGACAATATCTGCGAATTCGTTATCCATCGCCACTTCATTCCCTATATTACTTTGCATCATGTCAGCTTGATTAGCTGCTTCCATCATGTCTGGAAATGCAACAACACTTAAAACAGTAATGCTAAGTGAGCAGAGGGCAACCCAAATTGTGAATTGGGTTAATCCAACTAGCATAATGCCAATAATCTTACCCATCATAAGTTCGAATGGTTTAACTGCTGAAACTAAGACTTCAATAATACGATTCGACTTTTCTTCGATTACAGCTTTCATGACTTGAACACCATACATGAAGATAAATAGGTAAATAATAACTCCAAATAGTAACCCAATAGCAGATTTTGCCATGTTATTATTTTCTTCAGATGTTTTAATGTCAATTGTCCTAAATTGAACATTGCTTTTCAATTTATCATAATCTTCTTCAGGAATGTTATAGAATTGAAGAGTAGACTTTTCAATAGCTTTATTAATAACATTAGTTAAATAGGTTAATGACTTTGCAGTTGGTGGTTTTTTATACTGTATTATTCCAGTAGAATTTTTAGTTTTTATGATGTTCTCAGGAAGGTAGACTAACAAATCATAACTTTCATTTTTTTTGAAATCTAGAATAGCATCATCATAAGTTTTTACGCCCGATGTATCGTAAACAATTAATTGATTAGGATTTTCTTTATCGTACTTAATGAATTGAGTTATTGCAAAGGTGTCGTCATGAATTAGAATTTTCATCTTTTCTTCATCTTGTTGGCCAAGATAAAGAGCTCCAAAAATAAAGCCTACCATTAGTATTGGACCAAGTATGGTCATAAGAACAAATGACTTTTTCTTTACTCTTGAAGAGTATTCTCTTGCTATTATTAATCCAACTTTACTCATCTGCTAATTTTTCTAATTCATTGGATTGATTAACCACCTTAATAAAAATATCATTCATAGTCGGGTTAACTTTATTAAGCTCTATTATTTCCACATTGTCTATAATGCCTTTAATGAAATCATTAAGGTTTAACTTTGGACTTAATTTGATTTTAGTTTTTATCGTGTTGTTAATTCCTTGCTCTTGATTTATTAATTCCCATCCTCCCCAAATTGAATTTGCAAATGAAACCGCATTTCCTTTATATGTTATTTCCCAAATTTTTTCTGAGTACTCTTCTTTGATTTTTTTAACGGAGCCTTCTAAAATCTTATTTGATTTATCTATTAGAGCAATGTTGTCACAAATTTCTTCAACAGAATTCATATTGTGAGTACTTAAAATTACAGTTGTCCCTTTATTTTTAAGGTTTAAAATTTCATTTTTTACTAAATTGGTGTTGATAGGGTCGAAACCACTAAATGGTTCATCAAGAATAAGTAATTTGGGTTCGTGAACAACTGTTGTAATGAATTGTATTTTTTGTGCCATTCCTTTTGAAAGATCTTCAATTGTATTGTTCCACCATCCTTCAATTTCGAATTTTTCAAACCAACTTCTAAGCTTAGAGGTTGCTTCTTTTTTATTCATTCCTTTTAGTTGAGCAAGGTAAAGCGACTGTTCTCCTACCTTCATTTTTTTATAAAGTCCTCTTTCTTCAGGAAGATAGCCAATATCTTTTATGTGTTTTCTTGAGAGTTTTTCACCATCTAAAAATAATTCTCCTGAATCTGGAGCAGTGATTTGATTAATTATTCTTATTAGTGATGTTTTTCCAGCACCGTTAGGACCTAATAATCCAAATATACTGTTCTTAGGAATTCTAATACTTACTCTATTTAAAGCAACATGATTAGAATAGTTTTTTACTATTTCTTTTGCTTCAAATATTAAAGGATTTTCCATTCATTAAAGCTATGAAAAATATTGAAGTGTAGTGCTAATTAAAATGCTCTTTCATCCTGTCGAAAAAACCTTTACTAGAGCCTGGTTTTGGAATGAAATTTTCGTTGTTTTTTAATTTTTGTAAAATCACTTTTTCTTCTTTGGTTAGTTTTTCAGGTGTCCAAAGTTGAATATTAACAATGACATCGCCTTTTCTGTATCCATTAATCTCGGGTATCCCTTTGTTTCTAAGTCTTAAGTTTTTACCACTTTGAGTACCTGGATTTATTTTAATTTTAGCTTTACCATCCACTAGAGGGATTTCAACTTCGGTTCCTAATGCAGCATCAATAAAATTAAGATGCAAATCGTAATAAAGGTCATTGCCATGTCTTGTCAAGTTTTCATGTTCTAACTCTTCAATTACAATAATTAAATCTCCCGGAATCCCATTTCCAGGTGCATCATTCCCTTTGCCTCTCATGTTTAATTGCATGCCGTGCTCAACTCCCGCAGGAATTTCAATTTCTAGAACTGCTTCTTTTTTTTCTAGACCATTTTGATCAACTCCTGGTGGTCGTTTTCCAACAACTTGACCATTTCCTTTACAATTTGGACAAGTTGAAGAAGTTTGCATTGCACCTAAAATGGTGTTTGCAACTCTTGTAATTTGCCCAGAACCATTACAGGTTCCGCAGTTTGTGAATTCAACACCCTCTGCAGCAAATAATTTATTTACTTTAATCTTTTTCTTTACACCATTTACAATATCTTCAAGAGTTAATTTAAGTTTGACTCTTAAATTAGAACCTTTTCTTTGAGCAGGACCTCTTCTTCCTCCACCTCCAAAACCACCTCCAAATGCACCGCCAAAGATGTCACCAAAATGATCGAAAATATCATCCATGTTCATTCCTCCACCGCCAAAACCTTGGCCTCCCATTCCCGCATGTCCAAATTGATCGTACTGTTGCTTTTTTTGAGAATTACTTAGGACTTCATATGCTTCAGCAGCTTCTTTAAATTTAGCTTCAGCATCTTTATCACCCTGATTTTTATCTGGGTGATATTTAATTGCTAGTTTTCTATATGCTTTTTTTATTTCACCTTCACTGGCGCTTTTAGAAACCCCTAACACTTCATAATAATCTCTTTTACTCATCTTAGTAAATTCTGTTTATTTATTGTCCAACTACTACTTTTGCAAATCTTAAAACATGCTCGTTTAAATAATAACCTTTTTCTACAACATCAACAACTTTACCTTTAAGCTTTTTAGAAGGTGCAGGGATGTTGGTTATTGCATCGTGAAGGTCTACATCAAATTTTGTTCCTTTAGATTCCATTGGCTTTAAGCCTTTTGTTTCAAGAGTTTTAAAAAGTTTATTGTAGATTAAATCTATACCCTCTTTAATTACTTTAGAATCGTCAACCTTTAAATTGTTTTCTGCAGCTCTGTCAAAATCATCTAAGACAGATAAAAGATCTTTCATTACATTTTGAGTGCTAATTCTTGAAATATCTATTTTTTCTTTAGCAGTTCTTTTCCTGAAATTTTCATATTCTGAGTATAAACGAACAAATTTATCTTTCCATTCATCTCTCTCTTTTTCTATAGATACAATTGGGTTTTCTGATTCAGAAACCTCAGTTTCCTCTAAAGGAATATCTTCATTCTCTTCAACTTCTTTATTGGTGTTCTCAGCTTTATTCATGTTGATTTTTTTAATAAAAAATCAATTGCAAAATTGAAGCCAATTCTCATTCGCGACATTGTGGCAGTAAAAAAAAGAAAAAATGACAAAAAATATTTTTTTTGTCAGTGAGGGCTAATTGTTAAATGAAGAAACTAACTTATCTAGCGCAACATGTAGTCCATCTGCTCTTAGATTTTTGGCAACAATTTTACCTTCTGCATCAATTAAGAAGTTGTAAGGAATTTGTCTAACACCATATGTTTTGGCTCCTTGACTATTCCATCCTTTTAAGTCACTTACATGGTATTTCCAGTCCAAATTATCTGCCTTTATTGCTTTAAG